>Ga0268265_10000023_pt1 | contig 268530 bp, 224 predicted proteins | sample KBSSwiS52_FD_190355 | JGI IMG/M metagenome (GOLD analysis project Ga0268265, IMG submission 190355) | Switchgrass rhizosphere microbial communities from Kellogg Biological Station, Michigan, USA - KBS Switchgrass S5-2 (SPAdes) (version 2) | ecosystem: Host-associated > Plants > Roots >... | reverse complement strand
CGGCCACCATCGACATCAACGGCGTCATCGCCACATTCCCGCCAGACCTGAACACCGAGGTCAAGACGATTCTCGAAGCCCTGAACCCCGAAAACTCAAGGCACTAAGCCAAATGACCCAACTCGGGTGGCCCACGGGCGCCAACCGCTCGATGTGGCCCGTTGCAAGCACTCCGAGCGGATGGAACACCCTTCTGTGCCGAACCGCGGAACCCAGCTGTAGCGGCAAGGCGACGATGTCGGAACCCTTCATGTCCGTTGACTACCCACGCGTACTTGTTGCCCAACAATGCTGCGCGGAAGGACAACGACCAGGCCTGGGTCTGGCCGAAGCGTGAGCGCGTCGATCGGCGACCTGTCGACGACGGAACGTTGATGGGCGAGCTGTTGGTGCTGCGCTCGGCGTAACTACACCCGCGCGGTGGCGTCGATCGCGTCGGACATCAACACGCTGAGGTGTTGCCAATACACCCAATCGGCGATCGCATCGCGCTGAAGCGCGGCGTCGGCTGCGGTGTGGGCGCGGTAGAGCGCTAGTTCTTGCGCATGGTCGGCGTACTGCACCATCAGCTCCATGTGCACTATGCCGCGGTCCGAGGTGGTGCTCATCAAAGGCACGGCCATGTCGAACCACATTGCGGCAGAACGGTCTTCGGGCGCTGAAGCATCGGCGGGCGCCGCGGGGAGGAGGTCGTTGAGCCCTGCATCGGGTACGGCAGCGAGGTGAGCAGCGGCGCCCGGTGCGATGACCTCGAGGCGGCTGCGGCCCTGCATGGCCCCCGTGTCGGGGATGTCCTCGGCTTGCAGCACGATCTTGGCCGCGCCGGGGTCGAAGTTCGCGAACTGCGTCTCGGTGGCGATGACGGCCCTTAGCTTCTGCGCGTGTGCCTGGGCCCAACCCTGCACTGCCAGAATCGGATACGTCGCCCACTTGGCGCGGTCGGCCATCGGGATGGACTCGTCGGCGGTGGCCAACTTGACGTTCTCGGGCAGGTTCACCCCTTGGGGGATGTAGCCGAGGCCATAGCTGTTCGCCACGACGATCGTGCCGTCGGCGGTCAGGCCGGTGATCCAGAAGAAGCCGAAGTCGGTTGCGCCCACGTTGAGTGCAGCAGCGATCCGTCGCGCCAACGTGAGTGCGGCGTTGGCGCCGCCTGCGGCCATGGTGCCCGCGGCCGACGCGGCCAGGATGGCGTCGCGCTCGGCCCGCACGGCCGACACGGGGATCGGCGCCGGAAGGACGTCCGGCGGTTTGTTCGCAGCGGGATTCACGTTGGGACTCGGCGGCGGTGGAGGCGGGGGGCCAGCTGGTGGTGGCGTGGCCGGCGGGAGGAGCGGCATCGGCGGTACTGCGGGCAAGCTGTTGACCGGCGGTGCGATCCCGCCGCCGCCACCGCCTCCCGGAGGGATCGGGCCGCCGCCACCGCCGGAGCCACCGCCCCCGGGGCCGCTTGGAGGTCCGGGGCCGTCGGGGACGGCGGCGGAAGTGTGGTTGATGGCTGCGGAGGCGATCGAGGCGGGGTCGATCGGGGGCGCAAGGGGAGCCGACAGAGCGGGCGCGCTGAAGGCGGCGGGTGCGACGGCCGGTTGGGCCGCGGGCGCCGCGAGTCGCGCCAGATCGTCGGGGGTTTGACCGGCAAGGTCTTGGCCGGGGCCTGCCTCTGCCTTCTGATCGCCCGTCTTGGCGTCCGACAGTGGAGAGGCGGTGCCGCCGCTCGACGATCCGCCGGCGCCGGGTCCGCCGGCGCCGCCCGATCCTGCGCCTACCGATCCGCCGCCACCGGAGCCTGAGCCCGAGCCCACGCTGACTGGGGGAGGGGTTCCGGTTTTGGGGATGGCTGGGGGTGGTGGAGGGGGAGGTGGGACGACGCCGGCGGGGGGAAGGGCGCTCTGAATTGTGCCGTTGGCCTGCGTAGTACCCGAAGGCACTGCGGCGGGCAAGGGGCCGCCGGTCGCTCCGGATGACGGGATGTTTTCGCTGGCTCCTGTGATTCCAACAGCTGGTACAGCGGGCAAAGGGGCGCCGGTCGCTCCGGATGATCGGATGTTTTCGCTGGCTCCTGTGATTCCAACAGCTGGTACAGCGGGCAAAGGGGCGCCGGTCGCTCCGGATGGACGGATGTTCTCGTTGGCTCCTGTGGTACCGACGGCAGGTGGCGGAGGCATATTCGGCAGTTGGCCACTAAGCAACTGAACACCCGGATCGGTGTGGGTCGCTATTTCTGGCGGCGAGTACACCTCACCCCGTTTTACTGCCAACGCTGCCGCCTGAACGACATCGGAGTTCTCTTTCAACGCAGCTTGAATCTGAGCATCGATTGCCGTCGTTCGGTCAGATTCCTTTTCAAAGTCAGCCTTGCTGAGGCGATCGATTTCAGACTGGTAGTGATTGCAGATCTCGATGATTCTGTTTTTGGCGTTCACGATAGTCTTGCGGGTGTTGTCGTAGAACGTCTTAGCCGTCGTCAGCAGTTGGTCGACTGACTGCATGTCGCCGCTGTGGGCGTCGGTCCAGCCCTTGGCGGCGCCCGCGGCGTTGCCCGACCATGTCGGAACCTCGAAAACTCCAGTGCTGGTCGTATCCCACTGATATTGGCCGGTTCCGAGTTGCCTCTTTAGGTCGTCGATCAGCTGTGAACGACTAGTAGGACCACCGCTGTACGAGTCTTCGTCAGCTTCCGGCCAGGCCGGAGGGACGGTCATCTCCCCCTTGCGGCCGTCCGTCGGTCTCGGAATGGTCGTCATTGCACATCATCCCGCCGCGGCCCGGCATGCTGCCGAGATGAGATTTGCGTAATTGAAACCGACAAATGTTAGCCAGCTGTCGGCGGGCGTGTAGTCGTCTCCAGCTGCCACGTAGCCACGGATGTAAAGTGCAGCCGACACCGCGAAATCCTCGAACATCGGGTTTCCGTTATCGCGGCCAGCCTTTTCGATGTCGTCAGCGTATGCCTGAAGTAAAGGCCGAACATTTTCTTCGATTGTACGACGCTCGGGTGACCACTCTGATGCCGGAATATTGCCATCGAGACCCTGCCAAGCTGCTGCGTCTTTCGTAAGTCGTTCGAGCCTTTGCCTCCACGCGTCGCACGGTGGGCTCGACGACTGGATAAATCGTGACGGGTTAGGCAGATCAGCTGAATTCGACACCTCTGACGGCGGTCCTGCGGGTTCCACAGCCAACGACCGGTTAGCTGAACCCGACGAAATCGCATTGCAGACGCCAACGATCGCAGAACTTGCGTTCACGCTGGCCGACGCAAACCCGTTATTTGCCGGTACGTAGGTTGGCACGCTGTCTGCGTACGCACGGCTGTAAGCGATGAATTGTTCGTACAGTTCCCGGATCACGCGGTGGGGCGTTTGCTTGGCTAGCGCCACGGATTGCTCGGCGGCGTTGCGCAGCGCCGTCGCTACCGCCTGAACCTGGCTTCGTTGATCGGGCGTCCATTCTGCCGCTGGCCCCAAGGTCTCCCTCTGTGCCGCCCATCCACGCTTTTGTACGTCGGCAAGTCCGCCGTTGATGCCCAAGAAGGTCTGACAGGTCGGTTCCTGCGTGATGATTGCCACCGGCCCGGTGTCGTCGGCGCTCCCGATATCACTCGGCGCTGCGGATGACGACGTCGTGCCGCCGCCCCCGCCGCTGTCGCGCGTGAAGAAGAGCGTGGCGCCGATGCTCAAGCCAATCACCAGCAGTACGGCGACAACGATCAGAAGCCACTTGACGGTGTTCTTCTTGTCTGGGGCGAAGTCGGGAAGCGGTGGCGGTGGTTGCGGCGGCCATGGACCTTGCTGCCAGCCGGGCGGCCGCTGCTGGGGAGGCATGCTCATGCACGCCCTCCCGTGGCTGACCTTTGCATTCCCACGCTCCTGCAAGATCCGTCATTCACGCCGTGAAGTTTACCGATATGCCCGAACACCAAGGGTAGGGCACGAAACGTCACCTACTGCGCACGAATTCGGTTGCACCGAATCAGGGACATTCACGGCAATCTCCTGACAGGTCCCCAGCGTCGCGGCGGTTTCGGCGAGGGTATTTTCGACGCGTCCGCGGTCCTCGGCAGAGGACCCAAATGGCCTGCGGCGAGGCGACGCGCTGCACCTCGTATGAGATGGCCCGCAAGGGTCGAGAGCGGCACCGCCAGACAAAATCTGCGTCGGCCTCCGGCCACGCGGGAGCGGCAGTCATCTCTGTCCTGGGTCGCCGGTTGGCCGTTGAATCGACATCGTCGATTAGTTCCCTGCCTGCTGGCATGCCGCTGCGACGGTGTTGTTAATGCGCAAACCCGTAAAACTGAGCCAGCTATCGGCGGGAGTGTATGAATCACCTGCGCCGACATATGCGCGAAGATACAGAGCGCCCAAGACTGCGAAGTCCTCTAAGACAGGATTTCCGCTCTGCCTACCCGTGGATTCCATATCTTTCGCGAGTGTGGACAACACCGGCAACGCAGCTAGCTGGATGGCGCGTTGTTCAGGCGTCCACTGTGCACCGGAGATATTGCTGTCCTGTGTCTGCCAATCACCCGAACCTGCGCCGAACTTCTCGTCATTGCTAATCCAGGTGGCACACGTGGAATCGGAGGAGGATACGAATCTGTGCGGATCGGCGGGATTGCCCACGGCTGCAATGCTTGTGGGCTTAGACGCTGTCTCGATGGCCAGCGAGCGCGTATGCGATTTGTACGTGATTGAGTTGCAAACACCTTTGAGCGTGTTGCCGATGGCCACATTGGTGCCCGCCAGATAACCGTCCGCCGCAGTGTAGTTGGGCACCGCATCGGCGTAGGCGCGACCGTAAGCAATGAACTGCTCGTACAGTTCGCGGATCACCCGGTGGGGAGTTTTCCTGGCCAGGGGGACGATCTGGTCGGTTGCGTTGCGTAGAGCCGTAGCGACCGACTCCACATGTGCGCGCTGATCTGGCGTCCAGTCAGAGGCCGGTCCTAGCGTTCTGCGTTCGGCGTTCCAACCTTGAGATTGGACGTCGGCGAGGGCGTTGTAGATGTCGATGAATGCCTCGCAGGTCGGCTCCTCCGCAATCATCGCCACCGGTTCCGTGTCGTTGGCGCTGGCGATGTCGCCGGGAACTACGGATGACGATGTCGTCCTTCCGCCGCCGCCGTTGTCCCGGGTGAACAGCAGTGTGGCGCCGACGCTCACCGCGATCACGAGCAGGATGGCGACAGCGATCAGAAGCCACTTGACGGTGTTGTTCTTGGCGGGGAGTGGTGGCGGTGGTTGCGGTGGCCACGGGCCCTGTTGCCAGCTGGGAGGCCGTTCCTGGGGAGGCACGCTCATGCCTGCCGTCCCGTGGCTGGCCTTTGCATTCTCACGCTCCTGCGAGATCCGTCATTCACGCCGTGAAGTTAACCGATGAGCCTGGAACCCAGCGTAGATCGCGGAGCACCAGCAATCGCGCACGAATTCTGCTGGAACAACGAGACACAGGGGCGGCATGTCCCCGTTCGTTCTCTGCCAGAATAGCCCGTCGCTCTGCAGCGCCATGCTTGCGATGTGCAGCGACGGTCGGAGCGCCACGCGAGCACAAGCTTTGGAGCGGAACGGATTCCGGCGGGTTGTTGGACACAGCACTCCGGTTCGCGCTGGGCGCTGGACGGGGCTCTATAGTCGCCCCCGCAGCAATCCCGGGCCACGTGGCCGCTTCGTGTGGCTTTCCTCATCAGCCTCCGGCCATGCGGGAGGTAGCGTCATGTCCCCCGTTGCGGCCGTCGCTAGGTCTTGGAATCGCGGCCGACCTCGTTAAGCACCCCCTGGCGCCCTGGACGCTGCCGCTCGCGTGGCGGCCGCGCAAGAAAGCGATGAATGACGCAAGGAGCGAGCATAAGACGCAGCAATTGCTGCCAGCCAAGATGTTTGCCACAGGATCGATGGCCAACGGGGTCATGTTGCTGCGGCCTCAGCAGTTGGCACGCCGCCCCCGTCGGATCCGCCACCGCCGAGCACTGGATCACCCACCCATTCAGCGGGCGCAATAGCTAACGTCTTGCCCAACAGCCGTTCCGGACTGCGCTGGCGAGCCGTTCGCCCGACAGCTTCCCGACGATCGACCAGCGTTGGGCCAGCAGTCCCGTTTGCTGAGCGTGTGCTGGATGGCTTAGCTGTCGCTATGATCTGGCAAAGTTGGTGACGCGCCCATGCCCGCTCGTCGGGGATACTTGGCGTGCGCGCACTGTGCGGTTACCGAGTGGAGGTCGGAGTGGCTGATTGGCCGGGTGGCGGTCGCGATTACGGGGGACCGAGTCCTATCGGGCCGAACGACCCCCCGCAATCCAGCCCCTACAACCCACCCAGTGCACCGTTCGGCGCGCCACTGCAGCCCCCGACCGTGGAGACCAATTGGCCGCCGCAGCCTGGGTGGAACCCCTCCGTCGGGCAGCCGGGTCCGCCGCAGCAGGCGGTTCCTGGGCCGTACCAGCCATATCCGCCGCAACCGGGTCCGGGTTGGCAGCAGCCGCCGCCAGGAGGAGGGTGGCCACCGGGGCAACAATTCGGCCCACCGGCGCGCAATCGCAAACCCTTGATCATCACGCTCATCTCCGGGGCGGCAGTGCTGGTGGTAGTGGGCATCGTGCTCGCCATCACGCTAACCGGCTCGGGCGGGGACGACTCGGGGAAGGGGTCGGCCGGCGACGTCGTCAAGGGCTACCTGGAGGCCCTGGCGAAGGGCGACGCGGAGCGCGCACTGTCCTACAGCGACGACCAACCTGCATCCAAGGAATTCCTCACCGACGACATTCTCAAGAAGCAGATCGACAAGTGGCCGATCACCAATATCCGAATCCTCAACGACGACACCAGCGCATCGGAGATCGGCTTCGGATCCGTCCACGTCGCGGCCAACTTCGGGGACAAGTCCTCCGACGTCACGCTGCAGATGAAGAAGAACAACGGCAAGTGGCGCCTCGACACCGCCGCGATTAAGCTGACTCCCTCCCCGGGCGGCCAAAACAACGAGGCTGCCCAAACCGTGACGATCTTCGGCAAACCGATCAGCGGGGGCACCGCCTACGTGTTTCCGGGCTGGGTCGACTTCGGCAGCAGCAATCCCTACCTCACGGTAAAGGCTCAGCCGCTACTGCTGGACAGCCTGACCTCCTATTCTCCCTGGGTGCAGGCCACCTACGACCTCAACGACGCTGGCAATAAGGCGATCACGGACGCCATCACCGCGGCCTACGCCTCCTGCCAGGCCTCCCACCTGATGGCGCCGCCCCCGCCGTGCCCGGTGTCGCTGCGCGATAGCGATGTCGTCGAGGGCACGGTGAACTGGGGCCCAGCAGATCTGAGCCAGGTCAAGATCAGCAACTTCAGTGAATACAGTCTGGAGGCGTTGTTCTCCGGCGAGGTCACCATCCAGGTGACGGCCAAGGGCACGGGAGGCGGCGACCAGGTCGGCCCGCTGACCCCCTACATCAGCGGAACGGCCGACATGGCCAAGACACCGCCAGCACTGGACTTCAGTTAGAGACAACGCCTTTGAATCGGCACACGCCAGTGTCGTGGATACCGACGACGAACGGACGGGTTAGATGACGGCGATCGCGCGGGTGCAACCCACTGCGCAGATGATGGCCGATGCGCAGCAGATCGTGCACACGATCGCGCAATCCTTCGCCACCAAGGTAGTCGGGCAGGAGGAGCTGCGGGAATCGTTGATGATCGGCCTGCTCGCCGGTGGACACGTGCTACTGGAAAGCGTGCCCGGCCTTGCCAAGACGACGGCGGCGCGGGTGCTGGCCGAGTCGGTGCGGGGAAGCTTCCAGCGCATCCAGTGCACGCCGGACCTGTTGCCCAGCGACATCATCGGTACGCAGATCTACGAGGCTGCGACCAACTCATTCGCCACCCAGCTGGGCCCGGTGCACGCCAACATCGTGCTGCTCGACGAGATCAACCGATCGAGCGCAAAGACGCAGAGCGCGACGCTCGAGGCAATGGAGGAACGGCAAACCACCATCGCGGGCAAGCTGTACCCGATCCCGGACCCGTTTCTGGTGATCGCCACCCAAAACCCGGTCGACCAGGAGGGCACCTATCCGCTGTCGGAAGCCCAAACCGACCGGTTCATGCTCAAGGAGGTGCTGCGCTACCCGACCGCTGCCGAAGAGGTCGAGGTGCTGTTCCGCATCGACGCCGGCGTCTACGACAAGGGCAACCCGACGCGCCCCGTGGTCAGCCTCGAAGACATCCGCCGGCTGCAAGCAATCACCGCCGGTGTACACATGGATCCGTCGCTCATGCACTACGTCAGCCAGATCGTGTCGGTCACCCGCAGCCCGGCCCAGTTGCTGCCGCCGCAGATCGCACGTTACGTCCAGTACGGGGCGAGTCCGCGCGCCACCATCGCGTTCAGTCGCGCCGCCCGTGCTTTGGCACTGCTGTCGGGACGCAATCACGTTGTCCCCCAAGACATCAAGCACTTGGCCTACCGCGTGCTGCGGCACCGGCTGATCCTCGGATTCGAGGCGACCGCGGCCGGGGTGACCCCCGAGAACGTCGTCGACGCCGTGATGGCGACCGTGCGGATCCCCTGAGTTCGTGGGCAAGCATCTCAACCGGGCCAAGCTGTACTTCGGTACCGATACCCGTGGGCTGCTCGACGGTGGCCGGTATGCGCTGTTGCACACCCGCACACTGGAATTCGACGACCTGCGGCCGTATGTGGCCGGCGACGACGTTCGCGACATCGACTGGAAGGCGACGGCGCGTTCGGATTCGGTGTTGATCAAGCGGTTCGTCTCCGAAAAGCACCACAAGATCCTGCTGGTGGCCGACGCCGGTCGCAACATGTCGGCATTGGCGCCGTCCGGGGAGTTCAAGCGCGACATCGCGATGGCAGTGATGGGTTCGATCGGGCTGATCGCCACCGCGCGGTCCGATCAGCTGGCGATGGTGTACGGCGATGCGGGCGCGTCGGCGAACCTGCCGCCGCGCCGGGGCGAGGCGCACATCGAAACCATGCTCGACCGCTTCTACGCCCACACCCTGACCCAGCCCAGACACTCCGACATCACGGCCCAATTGCGTTATGCCGCAACGGGTCACCGCCGCCGGATGCTGATGATCGTCGTCTCCGACGAACCGGAGGTCGACGACGCTCTTGCCGACGCGCTACGCCAGCTCGCCGGTCGCCACGAGGTGCTGTGGGTGATGATCTCCGACATGGCCGCGGTCGGCTCGTCCGACGACGAGCTTGACGGCTACGACGTCAACGACGGCCGGTCCGTGCTCAACGCCGCCACCCTGGGACCGCGGGTGATCGCCGCCTACCGCAACGCCGAGGCCGCCCGACTGGCGCGCCTGGACGGGTTCATGGCCGAGCATGCGGTGCGCTACACCCGGATACCGAGCAGCTCCGCGATACGCACTCAGCTGGTCGGGCTGACCGAGGACTTCACCCATGCCAGGTGATCTGCTGCGCTATCTGGCAGGCCCGACCGGATACTCGCCGTGGTGGTGGCTGGTCGTCGGTGTGCTGGCATTCGTCGTCGTCGCCTTCTACACAGGGGTGTTCGTGTGGACCGCCCCGCCGACTTGGTTGCGCAGCCACAAGGTGTTTGGCGCCCTGCACCGCAGATTGGTGGCACGCCGGTTCAGCCGCACCGTGCAGGCCACCACCGACGCCTACCGTGCCGGGGCGCTGTCGGACAGCGCTGCCGCGGCGGCCTACACCCACACCTTGCGCGCATTCCTGCGCGTGGCAACCGGCATGCCCGCCGCCCATCTGCACGTGGACACCATGGCGGCTGGCCCGCTCGCCGCGGCGGCACCGCTGATCGTCGCCATGGAGAGCATCCGGTTCGACGCCACTCGCCACCCCACCGACGTCACCGGACTGGGCGCCGCGGTGCAGGAGGCGATCCGGTCGTGGAGCTGAAGTGGTGGCCGGTGTTCGCGGTCGCGGTGGTAGCGCTGCTTGTCGTGCTGATCGTCGCGGTGATCTGGCCGCTGCCCCGGACAGCGCGGACACTGCGCCCGCTGGCGCACCTGAGCCGGCTCACCGAACTGCCCGCCTACAAGCGCATAGCCCGAATCCGGTTCTGGTCGCTGATCGTCACCACCGTGTTGCTGGCGATCCTGTTCTTCGCCGCCGCGATCACCGCCGCCCGACCCGTCGGATTCGCCTCGGCCACACGTGATTTCGAGAACCAGCACCCCGAAGACATCATGCTCTGCATCGGGCAGCCGGTGACCGACGCGGCCACCGCGGGGTTCCTCGACCACTACGCCCAGCAGATGACGTCGTTCACCACCGAGCGCATCGGGCTGACCTCGCCGACCCTGCGGGTGGTGCCGATGACGCGCGACTACGTCTACGCCAAGCAGCGCTTCACCGACTTGGCCAAGCTCGCCGCCGAACGTCGCGACCTCGATGCCAAGAAACAGATCACGGGCACCGAGGTCGACGCGCTCAACGCCAAGATCAACGACTTCTCCCGGACCATCGAATACACCGACTACGCACCCTCGCTCGAGGACGTGCTAGCCCTGTGCCTAACCGGCTTCCCGTCGTTCGAGGATCACAGCACGCGACGGCGCGCGCTCATCTATCTGGGCTACACCGACTTGCGCGGTGCTGGCGAGACTCGCCCACCGCTGTTCTCCACCCAGCAGATCAAGGACATGGCCGCCAAGGCCGGCGTTCAGGTGAACGGGATCGCCCGCACCGACGTGGTGGGCACCGACCCGCACGCCAACGACGCACTCGCCGAGATCACCAAGGCCAGCGGTGGACGCTTCGACGTCTACAACCCGGCGGGCACGGCCACCGCCGGCCAGACCGACCCGACGCTGGGCGCCATCCTGGACCAGATCCGGGACAATCCGCCCGCTGTGGTTTCGCCCTCCGGCGTCCTGCTGACCCAACGCAGCTGGGACTACCCGAATCCGGCGCTGCTGGTGGCGATCGCGGTCGCCGCGGTGCTGAGTGGGTCGCTGGCGGTGCTGCGCCGATGAGCTTCGACCCGATCCTTCCGGTGTGGGCGCTGATCACCGTGGCCGTCGTCCTCGTTGGCGTGCGGATGGTCGCGCTCTACCGGGTGCTGGTGCGCACCGGCCCGGGACGCTACCGGCCAGTGGTCTTGCGCTGGGCCGGTCTGACGTTGGCGGTGCTGCTGCTGATGGTGGCCGCAGCCCGCCCCGGTCTGACTCCCGACGAGGGCCCAGCAGCGCCGCCCGCCGCGGGATCCACGTCGGCCAACCTCAACGTGTTCTTCGTCGTCGACCGCTCGGTGGACGAACGCGTGGAGGATTTCGACGACAAGACCTCCCGGATGGCCGGTATTCGAGACGACGTGGCCGCACTGGCCGCCCAGTATCCGCGGGCCCGGTTCGCCATCATCGGCTTCGCGTCGAAGGCTGAGATGAAATGGCCGCTCTCGGATGATACTTGGGGTTTCACTCCGCTGGTGGCGGGCCTGTCCACCTACACCGACGTGCCGTTGGATGCGATGTATCAGGTCGACCCGACCGCCGCGGCGACGACGCTGGAGGACAAACTGACTCAGGCCGCAAAGGACTTCCCCGGTTCCAAGAGCCTGGTGTTCTACCTCGGCTCCGGCGGCGGTGAAACCCGGGTGCCCGGTGGCGATTTCGACGCCGTCAAACCGTTGATCGCAGGTGGCGCCGTCCTCGGTTACGGCACCGCCGCGGGCGGGCCCATCCCGCAAGGCTTCGTCGGCGGAGACCCCATCTACTTCGCCGACCAGCAGACCCAGCAGGTGCTCAACTCCGCCATCGACGAGGACACCCTGCGCCAGATCGCCTCCCAGCTCGGAGTGGCCTACCACCACCGCGAGCACGACCAGCCGATCACCCCAGTCATCCCCGCGGTGGACCCCGGCGCCGTGGTAGGTGACAACCCGGTCGAGGGCAGCCGCACCGTCGAGCGCACCGAATTGTATTGGCTGTTCACGGCATTGGCCGCGGCGCTGGTACTGGTCGAACTCTGCCTGACCGTCCGCGACGTGCGCCACACGCGAAGCTCTCGAAGGGGCGTGACACCGTGATGCTGCAAGCCGATCCGCGAGCGTGGGTGCGAAGCCGCGTTCGGCGCACCCGCACCTGGTGGACTGGTGGCTCGACCCGGATTCGGTTCCGACGCCGCCTGGTGGTGTGGTCAGTACCGGTGGCACTGATCCTGCTGGCAGTGATGGGCAAGATCATCGGCGTGCTGATCGTCGGCGCCAGCGTCCCCGACGACTTCGCCCGTCACGACATCGACGCACTGCGCGACGACCTCGATTCGCTGAGCGCTTTCAACGTCATCGAACCGTTCAAACTTCCGTTCGCCCAAGGTGATCTAGCGGTCTTGGAGGGACGCCTCGACGACGCCGAACACTCATTCCAGACCGCGCTGGACCGGACCCCGGCGGACGCCGTGTGTCCGGTGCTGATCAACCTCGAGCTGGTCCGCGAAACCCAGGGCGACGTCGCGGCCCGCAGCGGCGACAAGGCGACCGCCCAGCAGCGGTACGAGGCGGCGCTGGCCGCCGTCAAGGATGCACCCGCCAACTGCTTCGCTGGCAACACCGACCCCAACGCCGAACGCAAACACATCCGTCAGGACGCCGAACCGCGACTGCATGCCAAGATCGACTCCCTGCACCACCCGCCGCCGCCGCCGTCACCGCCGCCGTCGACGGTGCCGCCCGCGCTGCCGACCACCTCGTTGGCCCCGACCCAGCTGCCCGGCGCAGCCGACCCGACCGGGCGGCCGCCCACCACGGCGCCCAGCCCGCCACCGCAAGCCGGCGGCGGTGACCGTCCGGTGTTCGGACCGGACGCCGGCAGTGGCCGCGCCAACGGCGGGGGACCGCTCAACGACGTGGACCCCGATCGCCTCCCGATCACCGGAGGAGGGGTCGCGCCGGGGCATTCGCTGGACCCCAAGGGCGGCGACTCGCTCGACAAACTGCAGAAAGTGCTCGGCAACTCCGACGCCACCGGCTCGAGCCGCGAGCCGTAGCCGGCGGATGGCCAATCCGAGCGCGGTGCGGCAGCGTCAGCTATCAATGCAGCGTCATCCGTCGGTCCATTCGCGGTGTATCTCACCGTGTTTCACGATGGACCGCCGAGGTCGAATCATCAGCGGGGACAGCATTTATCTGTAGGGCTGTTCCGATGAGCGGGCGTAGCCAGAGGTGTCTTGCTTGGTCAGGTGAGTGGCTCGTCTCGTGGCACAAACCGAGCCCAAGTGCGCTTGCCTGCGTAGTGGTGCTTGCCGGGTAGGTTTGGGAAGAACGACCGACCCGGCCCGCCCCCGACGACGAATACGAGTGAAGACATGATCAGAACGGGCGTTGCGTTAGCAGCCTCAGCGGTCTTGGGTGTCGCCGCCGGCTTTGTCCTCTACGTCGTGTCGGTATTGGTGTTGTTCGTGGCAGGATTGTCGTTTTACGCCGTCAATACGGCGCTGCCGTTTGCATTACTGGTCGCTTTGATCATCGCATTCTTGGTTTACCGTCGGACACGGCGACTTGCGCCCCACGTGAACACTCGCGCGCTGATCTTCATGGCGGGCGTCGTGGCGTTTCCGTTGTACGGATTCGTCGGAGTCGCCATCACCCAGCCGCACACGATTCTGTTCTTGGGATAAGCGCGCCGTCTACCGCGGTCGGTTGAGCTCCTGCTGCTACCTGCCTGACCGTCGCGCCGAACGCTTGACGGTGTTCTTCTTGCATGCCCGTCGTCCCGGGCTGACCCAGCATGTTCACCCTCCCGCATGATCCGTCATTCAGGCCGTAGTGGAAACACCTTCCGCCGACCGCCGGCTGTCGCGTCCGGCTTGAGCCGGCAGGCACGCTGTTTACCTGTGCGACTTTTGGTGCGTCGGCCGTCGCGTTGCGCCTTTTAGGATCGGGTGGAACAAGTTCGTCGAAGGGGCTCCGGGGTGGGTGTACTTGAGGGGTTTCTCTCGACGTTGTCGCAGACCCGCGCAACGTTTGGCGTCGGACCGCCCGCCGGCGGCGATGGATTGGATCAGAGCGCGCTGCTGCTGTCGCTCCACGACACCGTGCAGTCGATCCGATCGGAGTCGGTGTGGAGGGGCGTCGGCGCCCAAGCCTACGACACCGCCAACCAGAGGCATGCCGGCGTGCTTTGGCAGCTTGCGGGCCTCGAGCGTCGACTGGCTGCTGAAATAACGCGGTCAGCTCAGGTCGTCGTCGCCGGTCGGCGCAGTCTCGACGTGGTGCCCGTGTGGGTCTGCGCCGCGGCCGCGGCGGTGCCACCGGGGGCCAATCGGGAGCAGATGCTGATGCCGATCGTGGCGAAGGGACTCAAGGAGGTCACCGCGATCATCACCGCGTCAACCCGAGAATTCGACGACATCGCCAGAACGATTCGTGGGATCGGCTCGGAGTACGAAGCGCTGACGAGTCAGCTATCCGGTATGCCCGAAAGTGTCGGCGGGGCTCATGGCACCGACAAACCCGAAGACATGGCGGAGTTGGTTCGCAAGGCCGTCGCCGACGGTGATCCGCAAGCCGCTGCGGAGGTGAACCGCCTTCTCAACGGCATCGGGAACGAACAGCTGGGAACCGACAGCGCGGCCCATCCGCTGACGCCCGTGCAGGCCGAACTCGTCGGACAGTTGCAGGCTCAACTGAAGCCGATGTCGATGGAGGATTTGGTGGCGGCTCGGGACAGGCTTGGTCCGAACCGGGGCATCATCGCCAACGCCATGCAGATAATGAGCAACCCCAACGTCGTCTACCCGAGGCACGACGGCGACGGCGCCCAAATCGTTTCCCCCACAGGTCCGCTCCCGAACCGCGGGGTGCTGCCGGGAGACAGGGGCGCCTTGCCCGACGGCGTGCAAGCGACGCTGCGCGAGGGCGGAATCATGGTGGGACCGCTCAACCTGCCCACCGATCATCCGAGCCCCGAGATGGACATCGCAAACCAACGACGCGAGCTCGCCGAGTATCATATGAATCTTCTGACGGGCGTGGTATCCGACGGTGACTCGAGATTTCAGCAGGGCACCGAACTCGACCGCGGGATGATGGCGAGCGCGAAGCAGTGGCTGGCGTCGGAGACGAGTTCGGCAGGGCCGCAGCAGCAGTGGGCCGACGGGGTCCTCGGGCGCATCTTCGAGAGTGCCGGCCGCGACACCATCGTCGATCACGACATGATCACCACCGACAAGGACTTCGTCGGTGACGTCCTCACCCACGAATGGAAGGATGACGGCCGATCGGCCCGCACCCTCACGGACTGGATCGCCGACGCCGCATACTCGAACGATTCCGTGGTGAACCAGCGCGCCGGCGAAACCGCGAGCGCCGTCGCGGATTACCTCGGTGATCCCGCCAACAAGGATGCATTGCTCAACATCACGAACGGCTCGCAACCGAACTTGTCCATCGGCCAGATGAATCCCGAACTGACACAAGGCCTTGCGCATGCGATCAGTCCCTACGTCGATGAGATGGCAGGGCGACCCATCGATGCCAGCAGAGGCTGGACGGCCAAGGACGGCGAGGGCGACCTTTCCTACCCGCACGCCGCACAGGTGATGGGCGTGCTCGGCACGGACTCGGGCGCGGCGAGGATCCTGGACGAGCGGACGACGGCGGTGCAGGCTGGCTACATCAATGGGTTCGCGCAGTCGGTCATAAACAGCGCCGGCCACTCGTCCGACGGGCTGCTGTTGGAGGCCGCAGGCAGGTTGCGGGGTATCGCCGACCAAGGGGCGTTCATCGCAGCCTCCGACGTAGAGTCGGACGCTCTCAAGGCTCGGCAGGCCGCTTGGGACCGCATGTCGACCAATTACGATGCCGCAGCCGCCGCGGCTGCGGTGCTTCCGAAAGTGGGGCCCGTGATGGACGTCGGCTCGATATTGCTGAAAGACGCGATGTTGGGACCTCGGCCCGACGCCGTCGACCCGGGACACACGCCGATCAGAGGGTCACTCGAAATGAGAGCAGCGCTGGCATCGGCGTTCATCGCCAACGGAATTGGGGATCCGGTCGACATCGACGGCTTGCGTAGTTACCTGGGCACAGCAGGAACAGATCCAATACCCGCAGGATTGTATTCAGCGGTACACGCGGACTTCGAACGACAGTTGGACGAATTTTTTCAACATCTCGACGACTCCGTCAGCCATCCGCTAGACGACTATGATCAGGCATACCGAGATGTCCTTCGGTAGCGGCTCGGCGCGCGCAGGCGCGCTGCTTCTCACGCTGCTGGTGGGTTGCGCTGCAGGGTGCGATGGTTCGCCGTCAAATCCACCGCCAGCGGCATCGAGCGCGACCGCTGGGTTGCCGCCACCGCAGTTTCCGAATTATCCAGCCGAGGCGAATGAGTTCCGGTTTCATTGGTCGGCCGCCCCGGGGATAGACATGAACAAGGGTCCCGCCGTCGCGGTGAGGGCCTACGTCGAATCGATGCGTCTGGCGGCATTCGCCGGAGGCGACCGGTCCGCCGTTTACCCCGGCTTCATGCATGCAACCCCGGAGAATATCGAGCGAGATCCGGCCGACGGCCTCTTCGAGCATGAGTACGTCCGGCCCGAAACGAGAGCCCAGTACGAGGCTGATGGGGTGAAGGTCGTCGAGCGCCAAATCTATGGTTACCAGCCTACTTTCGTGTTGAGCCTCACCCCGCAGGAAAAACACTATCGGGCCATCGTCTGTGTCGGCGGATACTCGGTGTATCGAACCGACGACCAGGATCACGGCAAATTCGTATCGACCGTTGCGAACCCGGACACCGGTAAGCCGCTTACTCGAGACGGTCGGTCGGAAATTGACATTTGGAAGGTGGAGCTGACCGATCGAGGTGGGGCCGTCGGCGCGCCAGCGGCACCGGTTGTGCCGCAAGTAGGGCCGCAGCCGGCGCCGGTCGACGACGTCTTCGGTCCATGGTTCATCACCGGCAGCAGCAACACGGGACATTGGGGCTCGGCGTCTCACACCGAGCACTACGACACTCCAGAGGTTCGCGCGCAGTGCGAGGCCGCCATGCCCGATGACGCTGCTGCGCGTATGGCGATGTCAAATGGATTTCACTCCGCACCGCCGCCGCACGGCGATGCGATTCCCGGCTGGCCTGCCGAGACCCGATGAGGTTGCCTTGTTGATGGCGAGTCGTGAGCATCTGGTGTGTGAGGCGGTATCCGTTGTGCTCCAGCGACTTTGGCCCGACCTAATGGGTCCCCTATCCGCCGGGTGCATTCAGCGGCGAGCGTGGACGGCGAACGACAATTGACCGCCCTCTTTGAACATCTGGACGATTCCATCAGCCATCCGTTAGACGACTATGACCAGGCATACCGAGATGTCCTTCGGTAGCGGCTCTACGCGCACAGGTGCCCTGCTTCTGACGCTGCTGGTGGGTTTCGCTGCAGGGTGCGATGGTTCGCCGTCAAGTCCACCGCCAGCGGCATCGAGCGCGGCCGCTGGGTTGCCGCCACCGCAGTTTCCGAATTATCCAGCCGAGGCGAATGAGTTCCGGTTTCATTGGTCGGCCGCGCCGGGGATAGATCTGGACAAGGGCCGGGCGGTCGCGGTGCGAGCCTATGTCGAATCGATGCGTCTGGCTGCGTTCGCCGGAGGCGACCCGTCCGTGGTCTATCCGGGTTTCATGCGTGCAACCCCCGAGAACGTCGAAGTGGCAACAGGTGACGATCTTTACGAGCACGAGTATGTTCGTCCCGAAACAAGAGCGCAGTACGAGGCCGATGGGCTGAAGGTCGTCGAGCGGCCAGTCTACGGTTATCAGCCGACTCACATTCTGAGCTTCGAGCCGCGGGGCGATTCCCTGTGGGCCGTCGTTTGCCTCGGCGGGTACTCGGTGTATCGAACCGATGATCAGGATCACAGCAGTTTCATGTCGACGGTCGCGAACCCGGACACCGGCAAGCCGTTCTTTCAGGATAGTCGGTCTGAGCTCCAGATCTGGCGAGTGGAATTGACCGATCTAGGTCGGGCCGTCGACCCGCCAGCGGCACCGGTTGTCCCGCAAGTAGGGCCGCAGCCGGCGCCGGTCGACGACGTCTTCGGTCCATGGTTCATCACCGGCAGCAGCGATACCGGGCATTGGGGTTCGCCGCGCAGTGGCGAGCGCTACGACACCCCAGAGGTTCGCGCGCAATGCGAGGCCGCCATGCCCGATGACGCTGCGGCGCGCATGGCGATGGCAAGTGGATTCCATTCCGCACCGCCGCCGCACGGCGATGCGATTCCCGGCTGGCCTGCCGAGACCCGATGAGGTTGCCTTGTTGATGGCGAGTCGTGAGCATCTGGTGTGTGAGGCAGTATCCGTTGTGCTCCAGCGACTTTGGCCCGACCTAATGGGTCCCCTATCCGCCGGGTGCATTCAGCGGCGAGCGTGGACGGCGAACGACAATTAGACCTGACTTTGATCAAACTCGTGCAAGGTGTGACGTCATAGAGCACCAAGCTGCGTCGCCCCAACCGGGCATTGGCGGCACATGCAGATGAAAGCATCTGTTGGAGGATGGGTTTCGCGATCATCGACAGGCGGTGTTGTCCGGCGGTCAAAGCGCTTTGAGCTCTTCGGTGACCTCGGCCACGGACTTCTTGGCGTCACCGAACAGCATCGAGGTGTGGTTGAGGAAGAACAGCGGGTTCTCGATGCCGGCATAGCCCGACGACATCGAGCGTTTGAGCACGATGACCGACCTGGACTGATCGACGTTGAGGATCGGCATCCCGTGAATCGGTGAGCCGGGGTCGTTGCGCGCGGCGGGATTGGTGACATCGTTGGCACCGATGACGAGAGTCACGTCAGTACGACTGAATTCACCGTTGATGTCGTCCATCTCCTTCATCGCGTCGTAGGAGACATCAGCTTCGGCGAGTAACACGTTCATGTGTCCTGGCATCCGGCCCGCCACCGGATGGATCGCGTACTTCACCTCCACGCCTTTGGATTCCAGAATCGAGGCCATGTCCTTGACCGCGTGCTGGGCCTGCGCGACCGCCAACCCGTACCCTGGCACCACGATCACCTGCCCCGCATACGCCATCTGAATCGCCGCGTCGGCAGCATTGGTGGCCTTTGCCGTGCCCAGCTCGCCACCGGGACCCACGCCCACCGCCCCGGCGTCACCGCCGAACGACCCGAACACGATCGCCGGGATGGACCGGTTCATCGCGACCGCCATCAAGTTCGTCAAGATCGAACCCGACGCTCCCACGATCATGCCCGCAACGATCATCGCAACGTTGTTCAACGCCAAACCGGCTGCTGCCGCTGACAATCCGGTCAACGCATTCAACAGCGAGATCACCACAGGCATATCGGCGCCCCCGATCGGAAGCACCACGAAGAGGCCCATCACTGCGGCCAATACCAGCACCATCAGAATCAGCCAGCCTGGGCTGCCCACCCCTGCCTCGAGCCCGATGTACACCGAGGTAGCCACCGCCACCAACAGCAGTACCGCGTTGGAGGCCTGGAACACTCTTGCCGACGAGACAAGTGCGCGTTCCACACTTTTCGGGATCGACTCCTGCAACTTCAAGAACGCTACCAACGACCCCCAGAACGACACCGACCCGATGATCGCCGCGAACAACGACCCCACGACCAGCGCGATGGTCGGGGTCTGGTCGGGGCGGAAGTGGGCGAAGCCGTCGGTTTCGATGAACTCTGCCCACGCGATCAGAGCGACCGTGCCACCACCGACACCGTTGAAGAGAGCGACGAGTTGCGGCATCGCGGTCATCTTCGTCTTCTTCGCCGGCGGCACTCCCAAGAGCACCCCGATGGACAGGCCTGCCGCGATCAGCAGCCAGTTGATCGCCGCGGTGTCGCGCACCTTGATCAGGGTGGCCACAACAGCGAAACCCATACCAGCAGCGGCGATCCAGTTGCCCCGCACCGCGGTCTTGGGTCCGGTCAGCCCAGACAGGCCGAGGATGAAGAGGGCGAAGGCAAGAATGTAGAACGTGTTGACCAGATAGTTCACTCGGCATCCTCGGATTTCGCCAATGGCCTGCGCCCCTTGAACATTCCCAACATCCGATCGGTCACCAGGAACCCGCCGATCACGTTCAAGGTGCCGAAGATCAACGCCACGAAGGCGATGATCCGCACTCCCCAGGGGGCCTCCGCGGGCAAGCTACCCAGCACGATCAACGCACCCAGGACCACGATCCCGTGAATGGCGTTCGTGCCCGACATCAAAGGGGTGTGCAGCGTATTCGGGACCTTGGAGATGACTGCAAAGCCGACGAACCCCGCCAATACGAGGATCGCCACATTGGCCAACAGTTGGTCGTACATGATTCAAGTCGCCTCTCGGGTCACACACGAGGCCGCCACGACCTCATCGGCAAAGTCAGGCGCCCACAAGCCATCGGTGATCAACAACTCCAACAACGCGGTGATGTTCTTGGCATACAACTCACTGGCATGCTCGGGCATCGTCGCCGGCAGATTCAAAGGCGAGGCAATCGTTACGCCATGGCGGACCACCGTCTGCCCGGGCTTTGTCAGCTCACAGTTGCCGCCGCTCTCCCCAGCCAAATCGACAACCACACTTCCGGCCTTCATGCCTTCGACTGCGGCGGCCGTCACCAGCCGCGGGGCCGCCCGACCCGGCACCAACGCCGTGGTGATCACCACGTCAAATCCGGTGATCGCGGCTTCCAGCGCTGCCTGCTGCCGTGCACGCTCGTCCTCGGTCAGCTCGCGGGCGTACCCGCCCTCACCGGCAGCGTCGACGCCAAGGTCCAACCACTGCGCGCCCACCGAGCGCACCTGATCGGCCACCTCGGGGCGTACGTCATACCCGCAGGTGCGCCCACCTAGACGCTTGGCTGTCGCCAACGCCTGCAAGCCAGCCACGCCGACACCAAGCACGAGAACCGTCGCCGGTTTAACCGTGCCCGCCGCTGTGGTCAACATCGGGAAGAACCGCGTCGACTCCGAGGCCGCCAACACCACCGCCTTGTACCCAGCCACGTTCGCCTGCGAGGACAACGCATCCATCACCTGCGCCCGCGAGATCCGCGGGATCGCTTCCACCGCGTATGCCTGCACGCCAGCCGCTTTCAGCGCACCGATCTGATTCTCAGGATGACGCGGCGTCAAAAACCCCACCAGCACTTGACCCGAACGCAACCGAGCCACTTCGGCGTCCGAAGGTGGCGCCACCTTCACCACTACGTCCGCAGCCCACGCATCACCGATCGAGGCACCCGCCGCGGTGTACAGCGCATCGGGCAACAACGCCTGCAAGCCCGCGCCGGACTCCACCACTACCGATACGCCACTGCCCACCAACGACGACACCGCCTTCGGCACCAACGCGACCCGACGCTCATCAGCACCCGACTCGGCAACCACACCGACGGAAAGAGCTTGCGTAGCAGGCATTTCCTATCCCTTCAGCAGTGCGCGGGCCATGACCATTCGCTGGATCTGATTGGTGCCCTCGTAGATCTGGGTGATCCTGGCGTCCCGCATGAAGCGCTCCACCGGAAAGTCGGAGGTGTAGCCGTAGCCGCCGAACAATTGCACTGCATCGGTCGTCACTTCCATCGCGATATCGGAGGCGAAACACTTCGACGCCGAGGACAGGAAGCCCATCCCCTCGTCGCCGCGTTCGGCTCGGGCGGCCGCGGCGTACACCATCAGGCGGGCGGCTTCAATCTTCATCGCCATGTCAGCGAGCATGAACTGCACGCCCTGGAATTCGTTGATGGCCCTTCCGAACTGGCGTCGCTCGGTGACGTAGGCAAGTGCCGCGTCCAACGCCCCCTGTGCAATACCGACAGCTTGCGCGCCGATGGTAGGACGAGTGTGATCCAGCGTCGCCAGCGCGGTCTTGAACCCGGTACCCTCAGCCTCGATGATCCGGTCGCCTGGGATCCGGCAGTCTTCGAAGTAGAGCTCGGTGGTGGGTGATCCCTTGATCCCCATCGTGTGTTCCTTGGCGCCGACCACAAAGCCTGGATCATCCTTGTGGACAACGAAAGCCGAGATACCTCGTGCGCCCTTGTCGGGATCCGTGACTGCCATCACCGTGTACCACGTGGATACCCCGCCGTTGGAGATCCAGCACTTGGAGCCGTTGAGCACCCAATCGTCACCGACGCGTTTGGCCCGCGTGCGCATCGACGCGGCGTCACTGCCGGCCTCCCGTTCGGAGAGTGCGTATGACGCCATGGCCTCGCCAGCGGCAATCGAAGGAAGCACCTGCTCTTTGAGCGCAGAACTGCCACGCAGCAATAGACCCGTCGTGCCCAGTTTGTTGCAAATGGGGATCAGCGATGACGAGGCGCACACCCGAGCGACCTCCTCGATCACGATGCAGCCGGCCAGAGCGTCGCCGCCCTGGCCGCCGTATGCCTCGGGAATGTGAATCGCCGCGAACCCGCTGCCGTTAGGGCTTTTTCTGCTTCGTGTGTGAGTCGTTCGCTCCTGTCGACCTCAGCACTGTATGGCGCGATCTGCGTCTCGCACAGCGTGCTCAACACCGCTTGCAGTTCCTGGTGTTCGTCGGACAACATGAATTGCCGATGCGCGATTGTCGAACTCATCGAATCACTTTCTGCTACTAATGGAGGGCACTCCAAATGCGATTGCACCCCATGGGATTTGGGAGTTCAGCGAGGGTTGCTTGTCACACGCACACCGCAGGCACGCACCCAGTCTTTGTCGATCGCCCGTTTCAGAATCTTGCCCGATGGCCCCTTGGGCAACTCGTCGACGGTCACGTAAATACGTGGAACCTTGTATACGGCAAGGTGTTTGGCCAACCATCTGCGCAACTGCGCGCCATCCAATTTCTCATCATCGTAAAACGCGATGACAGCGGCGATTTCCTCGCCCAGGCGCGCGTCGGGGACGCCGATCACCGCGGCCTCTCGGATGCCCGGATGTTGATACAGGACTTCTTCGATCTCCCGCGGATACACGTTGTATCCCCCGCGGATCACCAGATCCTTCTTTCGATCCACGATCCACAGGTAGCCATCGGCATCCAGACGTCCGATGTCACCGGTGAACAACCAGCCGTCCCGTACCGCCTTGGCCGTCTCGTCGGGCCGGTTGCGGTAGCCGCGCATGATGACCCCGCCGCGCACTACCACCTCACCCAGTTCACCCACAGGCGCCGGATTGGCCGTCGGGTCCACAACCGCGATCTCCAGCCCGGGTAGCGCCCGACCGACACTGCCCTCCTTGGTCACGCCCTCGGGGCTGTTCATCGTCGCCACTCCTGTGGCCTCGCTCAGTCCGTAACCCTCTAACAGTGCGCAGTCGAACCGCTGCGAGAACGCCCGGGCGACCTCACGCGGCAGCCCCGCACCCCCCGAGAGCGCGATGCGCAGGCGGGAGAAGTGACCGTTCCCATCCGCACCGACCGCCTGCAGCATGTCATTCCACATGGTGGGAACACCGGCCAATACGGTGATGGCCTCCCGTGCCACGAGCCCCACGACCGCTGCACCGCTGAACGGGCGGATCAGATACAGGGCCGCACCGTGCTGCAGCGCACTGCCCATCACCACCACCTGCCCGTAAACGTGGAACAACGGAAGTGCGGTGCCCACCCGGTCCTCCGGGGTGAGTCGCAGCCGCTCTCCGACCGTCGACGCACAGAGTTCGAGGTTGCCGAAAGTGAGCTCGGCCCCCTTGGGGGCGCCCGTGGTTCCCGAGGTGTAGAGCAGGACCGCGACGTCATCGTCTTTGCACGCAATCGGGCTGAACGACACGGCTTCGATGTCGACCACCGGATCCTGGCCCAGTATCCACGTCTGCACGTCACGGCTATTTGCCGCGGCGACAACGGCATCGGCGCTTTCGTGCCATCCGATCACCAGGGTGCAGCCACCGTCGTCGATGAAATAGCAGAGCTCGCGTTCCGTGGACATCGTGTTCACGGTGACGACGGTCGCTCCGGTGGCAAGCACGCCGTAGTAGGCGGCTACGAACTCCTGAGATGTCGGAAGCACCAACAACACCCGATCGCCTGGTGCGATCCCGCACTGGATGACCCGCCTGCCGATCACGGCAACACTGTCAACAAGTGCGGCGTACGTCCACTGTCTGCCGCCGACCTTCAAGGCCAGCTTGTCTGGACATCGGCGAGCCCAGTCCCACAGCTGCTCAACGATATTCACGATGCGAATCCCGACGAACGATCGACGCTCAACGGCCAGACGAATGTCACGCCGCTACGTCAACGACGATGCGGCCACGCACAGTGCCGGCGAGGACGGCGCGAGCGCGCTCCGGTGCCTCGGCCAGCGTTACGGTCTCGGTGATCTCGGCGAGAGTAGCCAGATCGAGGTGTCTTTCCAGCAGATCCCAGGCCGCGACCCGCGCCGGGGTCGGTGCGTAGACCGAGTCGATGCCAGCCAGCGAGACACTGCGGGTGATGAACGGCACGACCGTGGCGGGAAGATCCACCCCCTGGGCCATCCCCATCGCGGCCACCACCCCGCCGTAGCGCGTCTGATTCAGCACGTTCACGAGAGTGTGGCTTCCGACGGTGTCGATCGCTCCGGCCCATCGCGGTTTACCCAGACCGCCGTCACCGGCGTCACTGATGCGATCGATGACGGTGCCAGCACCAAGGCGCACAAGGGATTTCTCCTCCTGGTCGCGCCTTCCGGTCGATGCGACGATGTCGTAGCCGAACGCGGACAGCAGCATGATCGCGATCGACCCCGCACCGCCTGCGGCGCCAGTGACCAACACCGGACCCGAGTCGGGAGTGATGTCGACACGGCGAAGCGCGAGCACGGCCAACGCTGCGGTGTAACCGGCGGTTCCGATCGCCGCGGCAGAGTACGCGTCGATACCGGCGGGCAGCGGCGTGACCCACTCCCTCGACAGACCGGCCCGTTGCGCCAGACCACCATCGTGGTCAGTCCCCAAGCCCCAGCCGTTCGCGGTGATCCATTGCCCGGGTTCCAGCGTGGGATCGGCGGATTCGATCACCTTTCCCACCAGATCGATGCCCGGCACGCGGGGAAAACCGCGCACGAGACCGAACCGGCCCGTCATCGTCAGCCCGTCCTTGTAGTTGAGGTCGGAGTAATGCACGTCGACGACGACGTCCTTACCGGTCAGAGCATCGACGGGCCGTTCGACCAATCGCACCTGGTAACCGTCGTCGTTGGTCACTTCGAGCGCTTTGTAGCTGTGCACGGTGTCCCTTCCGTTATGTGACTCACGGCGCACGCCGAAACAGTGCGCCGGCACCTGTCGCGCTCAAGGTACGAAGCCCCCGGCCAACTCCGACAGTGCACTTATGTGCCCTCACTGCGGATAACACTCCGGACCCGTTGACCAACAACCGCTTTCGCCCGCAGTCGCGAGCGGGCGCCTTGATCGTGTCCACCTTCGTGCACTAGAGGCGCCAACGTGGCACACGTAGCGTCGTGATCCCCGAAGCTTGAGCCAAGGAAGGTTCGATGAACTTCACCGGAAAACTCGCCGTGATTACCGGCGGCGGCGCAGGCATGGGCGCCGAACTTGCCCGCCAACTGGCCGCTCAGGGCTGTCACGTCGCCATCTGCGACGTGTCCCAGAGCAACCTCGACGAGACCGTGGCCCTCTGTCGGCACCAGGCCCCCGACGACACCCGGATCTCGGCGTTTGTCGCCAATGTCGCGGCGGAGGCCGACTTCCTGGCATTCCGGGACCACATCCGCGTCACCCATCGCACCGAGCAGCTCGATCTACTGTTCAACAACGCCGGTATCGGCGGCGGAGGCTACAGCTTCATCGCCGATACCCGCGAGCGGTGGGAGGAGGTGTTCAACGTCAACTGGGGCGGGGTGTACCTCGGCGTGCGGACGTTCCTACCCATGCTGCTGGCCAGCCCACAAGCACGGATCGTCAACATGAGCAGCGTGAACGGGTTCTGGGCAGGCCTCAGCGCCACAGAGTCGTTGGTGGCCTACAGCACCGCCAAATTCGCGGTCCGAGGCTTCACCGAAGCTCTGATCACCGACCTACGGCTACGGGCACCCCACATCGAGGTGTCCGTGGTCATGCCCGGATACATCGGCACATCACTGGTACGCAACTCGATGTCTTACCTCGACGGCGCCGGCGATGCCGATGTGGCGGCGGTTGATGCGAGTTTCCAGCAGAACGCACCAATGTCCGCCGCCGCAGCGGCCACCACCATCCTCGACGGTGTCCGGGCCGGCAAGTGGCGCATCCTCGTCGGGGAGGACGCGGCGGTGCTAGATCAGGCCGTGCGTGACAACCCCGAGGGGGTCTACGAGCCGGCGTTCTTCGAACGCATGACCGCTGCGGGTGTTTTCGCGACAATGCCCAAGCCGCCCGCCGCGGTGAACTGACCGACTACACGAGGGCAACGATGACCAAAGTGTTCGTGCATGGCAATCCCGAAACCGCCGAGGTCTGGGATCCCCTTCTCGCCGAGCTGGCCGACCGCGGCGTCGATGATGTCGTGCGTCTGTCGCCGCCGGGGTTTGGCGCCGCCGTGCCGGACGGGTTCGGATGCACGGCGCCGGAGTATCGCGACTGGCTCATCGGCGAGCTCGAAACGCTGCGCGAAACGTCCCGCGGCCCCATCGACCTCGTCGGGCACGACTGGGGCGCAGGACATCTCTACGCGGTGGCAGCCGAACGCGGGGAACTGCTCCGCAGTTGGGTGGCAGACTGCTCGGGCATCATCCACCCCGATTACGTGTGGCACGAGACGGCCCGAATCTGGCAGACGCCCGACGAAGGCGAGAAACACATCGAGGACTACATCGAACTCACGGGTGCCGATTTCGCGACGAATTCCGGTGTGCCGGAGTCGTACGCAGACACCATGGCAAAGAACGTCGACGACCAGATGGGCCGGGCGATCCTCGCGGTGTACCGCTCTGCACGACAGCCGGTGATGCGCGAGCTCGGCGACCGGTTGGCACGAGCACCGCGACGGCCGGCACTGATCGTGCACGCCACCGATGACGAATACACCCACCCCGAGTTCACCGAGACTGTTGCCCACCGCGTAGGCGCCGGCGTACTCACCCTCGACGGTGCCGGCCACTGGTGGATGGTGGAACGTGCCGCCGACGCCGCAACCGGTCTGATCGCCTTCTGGTCCTGCCTCTGACAGCTCTATCGGGGAGAAGATCACGTGCCCGTCAGCACTGAAGTCCATCTGATCCGTCGGCCCAGTGGCGAGCCGGCAGCCGCTGACTTCGCGCTGCGCGTCACCGAGGTGCCGAACACGCCGGCGCCGGGGCAACTGGTGGTTCGCAACGATTGGTTCTCGGTGGACCCCTACATGCGCGGGCGCATGGACAACACCGACTCGTACGTCGCGCCGTTTGCCCTCGACGCACCGCTGGACGGCGCGGCGGTGGGCACCGTCATCGCATCCGGTGCACCGGCAATCCCGGTGGGCGCCCAGATCGTCCACGATCTCGGCTGGCGAGAATACGCGGTGGTGGACGCCGCGGCCGTTCGGACGATCGACGCCACGGCGGCACCGGCGCACGCCTACCTGGGCACACTCGGCGGACCCGGCCTAACCGCATACGTGGGCTTGACCCGGATCGCTCCCGTGCGCCGCGGTGACGTCGTCTTCATCTCTGGAGCCGCCGGAGCCGTCGGTCTGTCCGCGGTGACGGTGGCCCGAAAGATGGGTGCGGCCAAAGTGATCGGATCAGCAGGAGGGCCGCACAAAGTGGAACGACTGCTGGCCGAGTTCGGTGTCGACACTGCGATCGACTACCGGCTGGGGCGGCTGGACGAGCAACTGGCCGACGCTGCACCGGCGGGCGTCGACGTGTACTTCGACAACGTCGGCGGCGACCACCTTCAGGCGGCGCTGAGCAATATGCGCGATCATGGCCGAATTGCGCTCTGCGGCGCCATATCCCAGTACAACCTCAGCACCCCACCGCCCGGACCGGCCAACCTCATCCTTGCCGTCACGCGCCGCCTCACGTTACGTGGGTTCATCGTCACCGACCATTGGGATCTGCTCGACGACTTCATATCCGAAGCGACGCAGTGGATTCGGAATGGCGACCTCACAACCGAGCACACCGCTGTCGACGGAATCGAGAACGCGGTCGACGCATTCCGCGGCCTGCTCTCAGGAGCCAACACCGGCAAGATGCTGGTCCGACTGTGAGCCAAAGCCTCGACACTCAGGAGAACACCATGGCCCAACCCGTCATCGCACAGCCGGCAGAGCACGATCCCCGCATTCTCGTGATCACCCTCAACAGACCCGAGGCCCGCAACGCCATCAATGGATCGGTCGCACGCGGGCTGGCAGACGCCGTCGACGAACTCGACCGCGACGATGCACTTCGGGTGGGTGTCCTCACCGGAGCAGGTAGCGGCTTCTGCGCCGGGATGGATCTGAAGGGATTCCTGGAAGGCGACTTTCCTTCGGTCGAAGGTCGTGGATTCGGGGGAGTCACCGAAACTCCTCCCGCCAAGCCCTTGGTCGCGGCGATCGAGGGTTTCGCGGTAGCCGGTGGTCTGGAGATCGCCCTGGCTTGCGACCTCATCGTCGCCGCCGGGGATGCCAAACTCGGTCTGCCCGAAGTGAAGCGGTCGCTGATCGCAGCCGGGGGCGGGCTGCTGCGGCTCGCCCAACGGATCCCGTACCACATCGCCGCCGAAGTGGCGCTGACCGGCAACCCGGTCCCGGCCAAGCGGCTCTACGAGGTCGGGCTGCTCAACCGGCTCGTCGAACCCGGCGACGCCCTGTCGACGGCTCTGCAGCTCGCATCAGTGGTGGCCGACAATGCCCCACTCGCCGTCGCCGGCACCAAACACATCCTGAGCAACGCCGGCGACTGGGGCCTGGCCGCGGGCTGGCAGCTCCAGGAGCCCACTGCCAAAGCCGTCGCCGCATCGCAGGATGCCCAAGAGGGTTCGCGAGCCTTCGCTGAACGACGCCCGCCACAGTGGTTGGGACGCTAGCACTCTCACCCGGTTGGCACCTTGGTGCACTTTGCCGGCGCCGAGACGATTCCTAGGTTGGTAGCTGAACGGTGATCGGGCATCTGCCGGTCCATCACGATACCGCTGATAAGGAGTCACTCGGTGGCCAACGCAACAAACGGAGCGGACTCGCGACATGCCGGTCCGTGCATCGACGTCCTGGTGGTCGGTGCAGGATTCGCAGGGTTGTACATGCTGGCGCGACTGCGCCGACTCGGCTTCTCCGCCCGTGGGGTCGAAGCCGGCACCGAGATCGGCGGAACGTGGTTCTGGAACCGCTATCCCGGCCTGCGCTGCGACATTCCCACCACCGACTACACCTACACGTGGGATCCCGATCTCGAGTCGGAGTGGCAATGGTCGGAGAAGTTCGCCACGCAGCCCGAGATCCTGCGCTATTTGCAGCACGTCGCCGACAAGCACGACCTGCGTAGGGACATCCAGTTGTCCGCCCGCGTCGAAGCGGCAACCTGGGAGACCGAGCAGAGGCGTTGGCGAGTCGAGACTGACTGTGGGGAAACGATTTTGACGCGTCACGTGGTGATGGCGACCGGATCGCTTTCAGTACCCAAACCCGTCGACATCCCGGGGCTCGCGGACTTCCCGGGCGACGTCTACTCCTCCGCCGGCTGGCCCGAAGACGGAGTGGACTTCACCGGAAGGCGCGTCGCGGTGGTGGGCACCGGATCCTCAGGTATCCAGGTCATACCGATCGTCGCCGAGCAGGCCTCGGAACTGGTTGTGTTCCAACGGACCCCTGCTTTCACCCTGCCGGCACGCAACGGGGCCGCACCGGAGTACCGCCGCAAGATGCTCGCCGACGATCGCCAGGCATACCGGACTGCGGCGAAATGGTCTTCCGGTGGGGTACCGATCGATGTTCCCCTCGTCAAGGCCGTCGACCTCACCACCGACGAACGCCGATTGCGATGCGAATGGGCCTGGCAGATGGGTGAACTGGCCTCGGTCAACTCGGTGTTCGCCGATCACATCACCGATCGATACGCCAACGACGTGTGGGTGGACTTCCTGCGGAACAAGATCCGCGAGACGGTGCACGATCCCGAGACCGCCGACACGTTGACTCCCAAGGACTTCCCGTTCATGGCCAAGCGGCCGTGCTTCGACACCGGCTACTACGAGACATTCAACAAACCCCATGTCCGGCTGGTCGACATCCGCAAACAGCCGATCACCAGAATCACTGCCGCTGGCATCGAGACCGCCGACGGGACCATTGAACTCGACGCCATCGTTCTTGCCACTGGTTACGACGCGATCACGGGCGCATTGGCATCGATGGACATCACCGGCGCCGGGGGCAGGAAGCTCGACGAGAAATGGAAGCACGGGCCCGTCACCTATCTCGGCTTGATGACCTCAGGTTTCCCGAACCTCTACATGATCACCGGTCCTGGAAGTCCTTCGGTGCTGTCGAACATGATCGTCTCGATCGAGCAGCACGTCGACTGGATCAGCCGGTGTCTGCACGATCTGCGGGATTCCGGCTTCGACACAATCGAACCCACCCCGGCGGCCGAGGAGGGCTGGGTCCGCCACGTCAACGACTGTGCCGACATCACGTTGTTCCCGGCGGCCAACTCCTGGTACCTCGGTTCCAATGTGCCAGGCAAACCGAGGGTCTTCATGCCCTACGTTGGAGGCGTCGGTGTCTACCGCGCCAGCTGTGACGACGTCGTAGCCAAGGGATATCTTGGGTTCACCCGAACGGGACCGGCGGGCATACTGTGCAACGACGGTGTGGTCAATGCACTACAACCCGATGTGGCCGAGCTGCTCCGTCGGACCCCGTCGCACGAATTCGCCTCGCCGGACGGTCATTCCACCTCACACACCGTGTGGCAGGCACTCACCTCCGCGACGTCCCTACCTGTCGGCGCTCAGCAGGTGGTCGTCAGCGACGGCACACTCTTGGGTGCAGCCACGGAACTGCCCTATCGGCTCTACCGGCCCGGCTCACCAGCACCAGCACCAGCACCAGCACCTCTGACGGTGTACTTCCACGGCGGTGGCTGGGTGTTCGGTGACCACACCACTGACGATGCGCTGTGCCGAAGCCTGTGCGCCGAGTCCGGCACGGCGATCATCTCCGTCGGGTACCGCCGCGCGCCATACGCTCGGTTCCCCGCAGCTACCGACGACGCCGCCGCTGCGTTGACCTGGATCGCCGACCACGCCGCCGAGCTGGGGACTGATCCTGCGGCGCTAGCTGTCGCCGGTTGGTGCGCCGGCGCCAACCTCGCCGCAGTGACGGCACAGTGGGCCCGCGACTACGGCGGTCCCCGGCTCGCCGGGCAAGTGTTGATTACACCGGTGACAGACGCTGCGCTGGAAGGTGGTTCGCGCTTGACACACGCCGAGGCGCCCGGACTGTCCGGTCGCCTGCTGCGCTGGTTCCTCGACCAGTACGTGGATCAGATCGATTGCCGTGACCCACGGGTGTCCCCTTTGCGCGCGGCAGACCTGTCTGGCCTCGCTCCCGCTCTCGTCGTCGTCGCCGAATTCGACCCGCTGGCCGATGACGGCATGGCCTATGCGGACGCCTTACAGAAGGCGGGCACTCCCGCGCAGGTGATCACGGCACGCGGCCACCTCCACACCTCTCTGCTCAACACCGACCTGCTCTCCGGTGCTCGGTACCGTCGACAAATTGCGGCTGCACTGGGCTCCTTCTTCGCTGAAAAATCCTGTGCACCAGCATCATCCGTCGCTACCAGTGCCATGTCGAGAGCAACCCACTAAATACACGGGAGACGAAATGGACAACGCTCGCAAGTTCTACATCGACGGGAAGTGGATCGATCCCCAGGATGTCCGGACTCTGGCAGTACTGAATCCCGCTACCGAGCGTGAGATCACCTCGGTGGCGCTGGCAGGACCCGACGACGTGGATGCGGCGGTGGCAGCCGCCGTTGCGGCGTTCTCCACCTACTCGCGCACAACGATCCCGGAACGACTCGCCCTGCTGGATCGCATCCTCGAGGTGTACCGAACCCGCAGCACCGAGATCGGTGAAGCCATCAGTGCAGAGATCGGCGCTCCGCGCGCCCTGGCCGTCGACGTCCAAGCCGCAGTCGGAGCCATCCACCTCGAGACCACTCGAAACGTGCTGGCGAACTTCGAGTTCGAGAAGGCTCTGGGCACAACCCTTGTCGTACACGAGCCGATAGGTGTGTGCGCTTTGATCACCCCGTGGAACTGGCCCATTCACCAGATCGTGCCCAAGGTCGCCGCGGCGCTGGCCACCGGCTGCACCATGGTGCTCAAACCGTCCGAGATCGCTCCGCTGAGCGCGATCCTGTTCGCCGAGGTTCTCGACGAAGCTGAGGTACCTGTCGGGGTGTTCAACCTCATCAACGGCGACGGCCCGACGGCGGGCGCAGCATTGGCCGCCCACCCCGATGTGGCGATGGTGTCCTTCACCGGTTCCACCAGAGCGGGTGTCGATGTGGCACAGAAGGCTGCTCCGACCGTCAAACGCGTCACTCAGGAACTCGGCGGCAAATCGGCCAACATCGTTCTCGACGGCGCCGATTTCGCGAGCATCGTCGTCCGTGACTTCGGGGCGATGTGCACCAACACCGGCCAGTCCTGTAATGCACCATCTCGCATGTTGGTTCCGGTCGCGCGGATGACCGAAGCCGCTGAGATCGCCGCAGCCGCCGCCAAGTCAATCGTCGTGGGAGACCCGGCAGCCGGGACGACGACGATGGGCCCCCTGTCGTCGCAGGCGCAGTTCGACAAGGTTCAGGGCTACATCGAGCGCGGCATCGCCGAGGGCGCGGTCCTGGTGACCGGCGGACCGGGGCGACCCGACGGACTCGACACGGGCTACTACGTCCGCCCCACCGTCTTCAGCCACGTCACCAACGACATGACCATTGCACGCGACGAGATCTTCGGCCCGGTACTGGTGCTCATCGGTTACGACGACGAGGACGACGCCGTTCGGATCGCCAACGACTCCGACTATGGCCTGTCGGGTTGGGTCTCCGGCGACAACGGTCGCGCACTGGCGCTGGCGCGGCGAATCCGCAGTGGCGAGGTGCACGTCAACGGCGCCGATACCGACTTCGCTGCGCCCTACGGCGGGTACCGGCAATCGGGCAACGGGCGCGAGTTCGGGGCCACCGGATTTGCCGAGTATCTGGAGACCAAGTCCATCCTCGGGTACTTCGCCTCGCCCGCGTAGAACTCCACGACAGACACGACAAAGGGTGCCGGCCTCATTGGCCGGCACCCTTTGGTGTGAAAAGTGTTGTGGTACAAGTTCAGTCGAACAGATCCGGGTTCGCGCGGCAGATCTCGTCCCACAACGGCTGAAAGTTGAACCATCCCGCCCATGGCGTCCCGTTCTGTTCGGCGGTGTAGGACGCCCACTCGTGTCTGATCTCCACGGGCTGTCCCGCCGCCATTGCCGCCAGTTGCGCCTGGCAGGAGCGTTCGAGCGATATGAACCAGAACACCGCCTCATCCACGGTCTGACCGACCGTGAACAATCCGTGGTTCTCGTGGATGCCTGCCTTGTTGTCCCCCAGCCCGGCCGCCACCTGCCGCCCCGCCTCGACTTCGAACACCACGGCGCCGCCCTGCTCGGTGATCACCGTGTGGTCTCCGTAGAAGGTGCAGGCATCCTGGGTGAGCGGTGCGAGCGGGATGCCCAGCGAACTGAACGCCTTGCCGAACGGGGAGTGTGCATGCGCGGCGGCCATGACGTCTGGGCGGGCCTGGTGGATTGCCGAATGCAGCACGAACGCAGCCCGGTTCACTGGGCGGCCACCGTAGACGACGTCGCCGGAATGGTCGACGAGGACGAGGTCACTGACCCGCATGTGTCGGAAGCTGACTCCGAAGGGGTTGACCCAGAAGTGATCAGGGAACTCGGGGTCGCGCACGGTGATGTGTCCGGCAACGCCTTCGCCGAATCCCAGCCAGCCGAAGATCCGTAATGCGCCGGCGAGCCGCTGCTTACGGTGCACCCGTTCCGCTTCGACCGTGTCAAAGATCGGTGGTCGTGGTAGCTCACCAACACCTTTTGGCGTCAGCGGTACGTCACCGATCATCCGATCGGACAACGCCATTCGGGCGGTTCCAGTTTCGGCACTCATCGAGAGGTGGCCCCTTCGTCGTCGCGTTGGACAGCCGAGATCAGCTGCGCCAAAGATGCGTCTGACGTTAGGTTGTTCGCCAGGTGCGAAACAGTGCACCAAGGAGGACACCCTCGATGAAACGACGTGCTACCCGCGGCTGACAGTCGACCTGGTGGCAACCTCATCGGTGGCGCGATATCTGGCCATGAATTCCGATCGGGAACGGCAGTCGGTCGAGGCAAGGATCCGGCTCACGTATTTCTTCACAGTGTCCAGACTCAAGAACAGCGTCGCGGCGATCTCCTTGTTGGACCGGCCAGCGCAGACCAACGCTGCCACCTCTTGGAGGCGGTCACTGAGATTGGCATCGGCGATCGCCGCAACATTGGTGCTCATTCGTCTGCTGATGGCCGACAGATGGCGCGCCAGCAAGGTGAGCGCCGCGGCGTGGCTGCCCTCGAAGAGACCCGGCGCCGGATCGGTTAGTCCCACGAGAGCGTGGCCGCCGATGGGAAACTCGATGTGCATTGCGGCGGCAGAGCGGTAACCCCACCTACCCATGTGGCCGTCGATGTACTCGCGGCCCCAATCCGGCAGGACGGTCAGCTGCTCGAGGTCGGTGAAGCCGTTACGGCGCAGTGCCCCACAGGATTCGGCCGTGGAGAGGACGTCGAAACGGTGCCACCGTTCCTGGTAGGCGGGCCAGCTCACCTTGCATGAACCGCGTAACGACGGCGACTGATCGCTGAAGGCTTCCTCGATTGACGGTCCGGTGAAGCATGTGACGTGGCGGTATCCGAAGACCGAGCCGAGCGACTCGAGGAGGATCTCCTTGAAGTCGTCCAGGGTGCGCGCAGCGTCGCACATCTCGAGGACCGTGAACACCCGTTGGTACTGCTCGGTCGGAAGGACCACGATTGGAGTAGACGTCATGCCCGGCAGTACTGCCGTCGCCACCGCTGCTGTCATCGAAGCCTCCCTGGCCGGCGGCTGCCCGTCGCACGACAACGGTCACCGTGTCATTCGGATCAAGATTGACATCCAGTGTGACCTCCGCCATATCCAAAGTCAAACATGAATTCGACTTCGAAAAGGGACGGTTCCCGGGCTTGCATGCGTGATACGTTCGTGCCTCGACACTCCTCAAAACCGCCGCTGTTGCACCGCGGTGGCGTACACGCAGGCAGGGCGAATCGTTGGCCAAATCACAAGACACACAGGTTGTTTTCGGCCAGGGGTCGTCGGTCACACCCTGGACGCCGAAGGAGCTTCCGGTGACCCGGCGCGGGATCAAGACCCGGGATGCCCTGGTCGCCGCGGCTCGCGTGGTCTTCGAACGGGACGGATTCATCAACTCCCGACTAACCGACATCACAGCCGAAGCGCACTGCTCGACGGGGACGTTCTATCACTACTTCGAGTCCAAGGAAGAGGCGCTCGTCGCCGTCTTGGATTCCGTCCAGGACGACATGATGCATCCAGGACTGCCGCACGTCCCCGATGATCAGGCGAGCATTCGGTCGGTGATTTCGGCAAGCAATCGGGCCTACCTCGAGGCCTACCGGCGCAACGCGCGGTTGATGCTGCTGCTCGAGCAGGTCGCCACGCTCGACCCGCTCTTCGCGGACCTTCGACTCGCCCGCAGCCGGACCTTCGCGGAACGCAACGCGCAGAAGATCGTCACGCTCCAGGAAGCCGGCCTGGCCGATCGCTCACTCGACCCGGCGATGACGTCGTGGGCACTATCGAGCATGATCAGTAGATTGGCCTATTTCGCTCTGGTACTCGGCGAGACTTTCGATTTCGACGAACTGGTCGAGACGGTCACCACGTTGTGGTTGAACGCGCTGCGCATCTCCGACAGCAACCTGACCGATTCCGGGTCCGGTGCCAAGGACGTCAGTCCGTCACACACTCAAGACACCGATAGGCCGTCGAAAGCCGGTGGCCGGCGTTCTAGGTAGCTGTTGACACCCTCGACGAATTCGGGACTCTCGAAGGACTCGAGCATCAGTTGGTTCGATTCGATGACGGCTTCGTCGAAGGTGCTGTCATGCGCCTTTAGGACTTGCTGCTTGATCGCGCTCATTGCGACAGGGGCGCAAAAGCTGGCTAGTTCTTCCGCGTAGGCGACGGCCGTCTCAAGAAGCACCTCGGCCTCGACCACGCGGTCCACCAAACCCATCTGCGCAGCCTCGTCGCCGAGGATGACGCGAGACGACAGCAGTAGGTCCAGCGATCTGCTGTGCCCGATCAGCCGCGGAAGCAACCACGCCACCCCATATTCGGCGATCAGGCCACGGCGCGAGAACGCCGCAGTGAACTTCGCCTTCGGAGCGGCGAAGCGGATGTCGCAGTACAGCGCCTCGACCAGACCCAGACCGGCTGCTGCGCCGTTGATCGCGGCGATGAGCGGCTTCCGGAACAACAGGGGCCGCTGCCGCGCTCGACGCCGGGTCACCTTGTCCTCGCCGCCGGTCTCTTCGACCTCCTGCAGATCGTCCATGTCGGCGCCGGCGCAGAAGCCACGTCCTGCGCCGGTGACGACCACGGCCCGGACGTCCGGATCCGCCTCCGCCTCGTCGAGCAGGGCGAAGTACCGGTCCTCGAGGGCATCGGTCCACGCGTTGAGGCGGTCCGGCCGGTTCAGCGTGAGCACGAGAACACCTCCCCGGCGTTCGGCCAGCACCAGATCGGTGTGGGGTGGAGCTGCGGTCTCGGTCATCGGGATCCTCCTTCATGTCGCGCCGCCGGTTGGCGGCTCGTTCGGGTGCTGGCGGTCATGGAACGGAAAACAGTCCGGCTGCGCCCATTCCGCCGCCGATGCACATCGTCACGACGACGTTTCGCGCGCCGCGCCGCCGTCCTTCGAGCAGCGCGTGGCCGACGAGCCGGGCACCGGTCATGCCATATGGGTGGCCAACGGCGATCGCACCGCCGTTGACGTTGAACCCCCCCGGGTCGATGCCGAGAACGTCGCGGCAATGGACAGCCTGGGAGGCGAATGCTTCGTTGAGTTCCCACAGATCGATGTCGTCGACTTTGAGCTGGTGCGCATCGAGCAGCTTCGCAATTGCGCTGACGGGTCCGATCCCCATTTCATCAGGGGCACAACCGGTTACCGCCATCCCGCGGTAGAGCCCAAGTGGCTCCAGCCCCCGTCTGCCGGCTTCGTCGGCCTCCATTAGCACCGAGGCAGAGGCCCCGTCGGACAACTGCGACGAGTTCCCGGCGGTGACACTGGCGTGCTCGGACACCGCGCCGTCGGGCAGGACCGTAGGCAGCGCCGCCAATCCGTCAGCCGTCGTCTCGGGCCGGTTGCCCTCGTCCTTGGTGAGAGTGATTGCTTCAGCATGCATTTCGCCGCCAGCGGCCTTGACCTGTTTCACCGTGGAAAGCGGCACGATCTCGTCGTCGAATCGGCCGTCGCGCTGCGCGGTCGCCGTTCGCACCTGCGATATCAGGGCGAACTCGTCCTGTCGTTCGCGGCTCACGCCATACCGCTGCGCGACGATCTCGGCGGTGTGCAGCATGGGCATGTACAGGTCGGGAAGCTGTTTCGCCAACCAAGGATCCTCACACCGGTAGCCGTTGAGGTAGTCGTTCTGTACCAGTGAGATCGATTCGACGCCACCGCCGACCGTGATCTGCATACCGTCGCAGATGATTTGCTTGGCTGCGGTCGCGATCGCCATCAACCCGGACGAGCACTGCCGGTCGATGGTCATGCCGGACACCGAGGTCCCCAGCCCGGCGCGCAGTGCTGCCTGCCGTGCGACGTTGGCGCCGGAGGAGCCCTGCTGCAGCGCCGCACCCAGAACGACGTCGTCGATCTCGGGGCCTTCTAGTCCGGCTCGCTCGACAGCGTGCTGGATCGCGTGGCCCGCCAGCTCCTGTGCGGAGGTGTCGTTGAATGCCCCGCGATACGCCTTGCCGATCGGTGTACGCGCCGTCGATACGATGACTGCTTGCCTCATCGGGTGTCCTCCAAATCGGTTGTGCTAGTTGGTGGGTCCGCCTGCGACGTAGAGCACCTGTCCGGAAACGAACCCCGCGTCCGGACGCACCAGGAACGCTGCCGTGGCCGCCACGTCGTCGGCCGAGCCCGATCTACCCACCGGAATCTGGGACACCATCAACCCCCGGAACTCGGCGAAGTCGATTCCCATCCGGATGGCCGTGGCACGTGTCATGTCCGTCTCGATGAACCCGGGAGCAATGGCGTTTGCGGTGATCCCGAACTTTCCGAGTTCAATGGCAAGGGTCTTCGTCAGTCCCTGCAAGCCGGCTTTTGCTGCTGCGTAATTGGCCTGTCCTCGGTTGCCCAGCGCCGATGTGCTCGACATGTTGACGATCCGCCCGAAACCTGCTGACACCATGTGGCTCTGAGTGGCCCGCGACATCAGGAAGGCGCCGCGCAGATGCACTCCCATCACCTGATCCCAGTCGTCGACGGACATCTTGAACAGCAGATTGTCGCGGAGAATGCCTGCGTTGTTGACCAGCACCGTCGGAGCACCGAGCTGGTCGGTGACCGTTGCCACCGCAGCGTCCACCGCTGCCTCATCGGTGACGTCGGCCGCCACCGCAACGGCCGCGCCGCCGGACTCGACGATCTCGGTGACGACGTCGGCGCACTCTGCGGCTTTCAGGTCGACCACGCCCACGGCGTGGCCGTCAGCGGCCAATCTGCGCGCCACTGCTGCCCCGATGCCTCTGGGGGCACCCGTCACGATGGCTACTCGTCGATCGTTGGTCACTCTCGTCCCTTCTTCTAGCAGCATGTCTTCTCGGATCCCTCGGTGAATGGTCAGATTCCGGCGTCGGTTGCGACTCGGTGGGCGTAGTCGACGATTGCGGCGATACGTTCGGGCGTCGGTGTTCCGTCGGCGGCCCGATTACGCGGGTCATCAATCGCCCGCCGCATGACACCCTCGCCGATGATGGCGAGCTTCCACAGTCCAAGCACGTGCCAGTAGCCCACCGAAGCCGTCGAACGTCCACTGACGCAGGCATATTCGGCGGTTAGCTCGGAACGACTGGGAAATCCGGGAAGCGCAGACGGGGCCCAGGCGTAGATACCCGGTTCACCGGGTTCCGGCCAGTAGGCGAACAGTGAGCCCAGGTCTGCCAATGGCTCTCCGAGGGTACTGAGTTCCCAGTCGAGCACTGCCTCGACGTCGCCACGGGTTCTGTTCGTGATCACGTTGCGCTGATGGAGATCTCCATGCACCAGCGTCACTTCCGTTTGCTCCGGGGTGGCGTCGGAAAGGCGCGCAGTCAAGGCATCGAGCGCCGGTAGGGCCCTGGTCTGGGATCGCTTCCACTGCTCACTCCAGCGCTTGAGTTGTCTTGCTGCGTATGGCCGATGGCTGGCCAGGGTGCTCAATCCAGTCTTCTCCAGGTCCACGGCGTGCACCGCTGCCATTGCGCGCACCAGCGACAGTGCCGACATCCGCCGGTGTTCGGCCGACATCGCGTCGACCACCTCTGGGGTATCGAGGACCAGGCCGTCAACCCAGGACATCAGTACGGCGGGCGCTGCTCGAGCGACGACGTCGGGCTCGAACACCGCATGGATGCGGGCAACCGGTACTGCGCTGTGCGCCAACGCATCCACGATCCGCGCCTCGCGGACTACGTCGTGTGCGGAGTCGAGGATCTCTCCAAGCGGTGGTCGGCGTAGCGCCCAGGAGCGTCCGGCACGATCCCGCACCCGGTAGGTCAGATTGGATTGCCCCAGACCGATCCGGTTCAGCGTCAACGCACCATCCGCGACCGCGACGTTGTCGATCATCCATTGATGCAGGGCCTCGAGGTCGATCCCGGACGCATCGCGGACCGATTGCGGCGACGGGCTAGACACCGGCCGTCTCTTCAGAGTGGGAACGCTGACCAGTGGTGTCGCCAAGTAGTGCACCGCCGTCGACGACGAGTGTCGTACCGGTGATCCACGAGGCCAGATCGGAGGCGAGAAACGTTATGGCCGTGCCGATGTCGGACGGCTCACCGATTCGACCCATCGCCAAGGATCCGATGAGTTCGGCTTCGTGATCCCGCCACAACGCTTCGGCCAGCCTGGTCCTCACGACGCCCGGCGCCACCGCGTTGACCCGCACCTTCGGGCCCAATTCGTATGCCTGCTGCTTGGTGAGGTGGATCATCGCTGCCTTGGTCGCGTTGTATATTCCGAGGTACGGCTCGATGCTCACGCCACCGATTGAGGCGACATTGACCACGGCACCGCCGTTGCTCCCCATCCAGGCGTCCACGGCCAGCGCCGTCCACTGCAGCGGGGCCCAGACGTTGACATCGAATGTCTTGGCGAAACGGGCATGGTCCTGTTCGACGAGGGTGCCGTAGGCGGGGTTGGTGCCGGCGTTGTTGACCAGGATGTCGATCCGACCGAACTCGTTGAGCGTGCGGTCGATGCACGCCTGTGCCGCTGCGGCGTCCACTGCATGCGCACCGACCCCGACCGCGCGCCCGGCGCCCGGGATGGTCCGCCGGTTGAGATCATCCGCGGCTGACTCTGCCGATTCCGCACTCCGAGAGGTGATCACGACATCGGCACCTGCGCGCGTCAATGCTTCCGCAGTCGCCAGACCAATGCCGCGAGACGCACCGGTCACGATCGCCGACCTGCCATGCAAGTCAAGGGTTGTCATCATCGCCCACCCACGAGCGCCGGTTGCCGGCTCTGCTGTGCCGTGTGCTTCCTCAGCTCATGACGAGCGATGGTCCGCTTGTGTACCTCGTCGGGACCGTCGGCCAGGCGCAGGGTGCGCAAATGGGCCCAGAAGTTGGCCAGCACGAAGTCGTCGGTGACTCCGGCTGCGCCGTGCACCTGGATTGCCCGGTCCAGGACCTCCAGGGCCATGGTGGGGGCGTCAACCTTGATCGCGGCGATCTCGGTACGAGCAGCCTTGTTACCCACCGTGTCCATCATCCAGGCGGCCTTCAGGGTCAGCAGTCGACTCTTCTCGATGTTGATGCGTGCCTCGGCGATCCAGTCCTGGATGTTGGCCCGTTCGGCGATCGGAGCACCGAATGTATTGCGCGACAACGCTCGCTGGCAGAGCAGGTCGAGCGCGCGCTCGGCCATGCCTATGCTGCGCATGCAGTGATGGATCCGGCCCGGCCCCAGGCGGGCCTGACTTATCGCAAATCCTTCTCCGGGGCCCGAGAGTACGTCCTTGGCGGGAACGCGAACATCCTTGAAGAGGATTTCGGCGTGGCCTTCTCGATCCTGGTATCCGAACACGGGTAGCCCGCGTAGCAACGTGACACCGGGGGCATCGATCGGGACGACCATCATCGACTGTTGCCGGTGTGGCTCGGCGTGTGGATCGGTCTTCCCCATGACGATAAGGACGCGGCAGTTCTTGTGTAAGGCGTTGGATGCGAACCATTTACGACCGTTGAGGACGTAGGACCCGTTACCGTCATCGAGCATCAGCAACTCGATGTTGGTCGCATCAGAGCTAGCGACCGCGGGTTCGGTCATCGCAAAGGCCGACCGGATGGTCCCCGCCAGCAAGGGCTCCAGGTACTGCTGGTGATGTTCGGCGGTACCGAACAGGGTCAGCACCTCCATGTTGCCGGTGTCGGGCGCCGAGCAGTTGGTGGCCTCCGGGGCGAGATGCAGACTCCTGCCCATGATCTCGGCGAGAGGGGCGTACTCGAAGTTTGTCAGACCTGGGCCCCACTGCGGGTGCGGATGGAAGAGATTCCACAGACCTCGTTGGCGGGCTTGCACCTTGAGCTCTTCGAGGATCGGAGGGTGAAAGTGCGGATCACCCGATGCCCGCATCTGTTCGGTGTAGACCGGTTCCGCCGGATAGATGTGTGAATCCATGAACTCGAGGAGATCGTCTTGGTGCCTCTTGCCACGGTCAGATGTTTCGAAGAAAGACATCGATCCTCACCTCTCGAGTTTCGCTGTGAACAACGTCGAGTATTATTGAACTTGACGTCAAGTTCAAGGGGGTCGCGTAATACGTTACCTGGAAAGGTTTTTCATGCACGGCACTCCTCTCGCCCCGGCCACCCGTGACGATCTCGTCGCACTCATCGGAAAGGAACTCGGCCCCACCCAGTGGCACGACGTGACTCAGGATCGCGTCGACGCCTTCGCTGCGGCCACTGGCGATCATCAGTAGATACACGTGAATCCCACACGCGCGCAGGAGAGTCCACTCGGATCCACCATCGCTCACGGCTTGTACACACTGTCCCTGGGGCCGGGATTCTGCTACCAACTCATCTCGTTCGACGGCTTTGCGCATGCGCTCAACTGCGGATACGACGGAATCCGTTTTCCCGCAGTGCTTCCCGTCGGGTCCCGGGTGCGCATGGCCTTGACGATCCTGGGAACAACCGACGTGCGCGGCGGAATCCAACTGCGGATGCGACAGACGTTTCAACGAGAGGGTCATGACCGGCCTGCCGCGGTGGCCGAGTCGGTGACCCTGGTGGTTGAAATCGATTGATTTGCAACATCTGTCAATGGGAGCATCACCATAGGGCCGGGCTGTCGATCAACCCGCATAGTAGGTCGACAGCCCGGAGCCACCCGGAATGCCACGCGGCGGGATATTCTCCGCGGTGACTAGTGGAGCATCGACGAACAGCTCCTTGGTCGCCGGGGCCTTCCCCCCGCTGCGGATCTTGGCCAACTGTGTCAAGGCAACCTGCGCGACGGTCGGCATGTCATTGACCACGGTCGCGCCCTGCGGTCCGCCCTGGCGAATCGATTCCAGATTTGCCTCGTCACCGTCGATCGACACCACGAAGATGTCGTCACGGCCGGCCGCGGACAGCGCCGAGTCGGCGGCGAATCCGCCCTGATCCCACCCGACGAAGATCGCACCCAGTTCCCCGCCGCGGGGGTACTTGGTCAGCAGATCCCCGGTCCTGTTCTGGATATCGGGAACCGAGGAGTCAGCGTTGACCTCGTGCCGGAACAGGACCGGGATGTGGTAGTAGTCGGCCTGGGTCTTGACACACTGTTCGCGCTGCCGCAGATTGTTCAGCGGCGTGTAGCCGAAGATCGCGATGCCCTTGTTGCCGCCGACCGCTTGCAACCGTTGTCGGATGTAGGTGGCGCAGCGATTACCGGAGATCCATTCGTTGCTCTGCACATCGAACGCCATCCCAGGCGCCCAGCCGCAGTAGAAGCCCGCCACCGGGACGCCCTTGGCCTGCGCTGCGGACAGGCCCTCGCCGAGATTCTCGGTCTCGGTGTTGGCCACGATGATTGCGTCCAGGCCCTGATCCGCCCAGACGCGCATGGTGTCGTTGGCACGTAGCAGATCGAACTCCGCGCTCACCGCTTCCAAGGAGAAGCCGTGTTTGCCCGAGAGGTCCTCCATGACCGCCACTGCGCGTGCGACGGTAGGCCCCTGCAGGTTGATGCCGACCACACCGATCCTGGTCCCTTTCAACGGCGCGTAGTCGGCATCGGTGAAGGTGGTCTGGGTCGCGGTCCCCGGGCTCTGTACGGGTTCCCCACCACCCTGCGCTCGACCCCCACTGGTCGAGCAGGCAGTGACCACGGCCCCGGCCCCGGCCGCGAGTCCACCCAATATGGTCCGCCGGGAAAGTCCTTGTCCACGTTGCGATTCCATCGCACTCCTCGAGTTCGGGTACACGGTGCATTACTCGCGACCGACGAATCCGCCTCAACGCGGATGCGGACCCTTCAGTTCGGCAAACTCTAAGGACCTGCAATTTTGGCCAGCCAGTGCACGAAGGTGTACTGATCGCGAAAATGCGCACCAGCGACGAATCCACTTTGGTGGACTGGCTCAGCGCGAAATCCAGCCCTAGCTTTCATCCATGGCGACCGGCTGCTGGCACCGCCTCGGTGAGCACTCGAGCCGCATCGGGCGCGATGGCGCTGCCCGGGTCACGGCATGACGACATTGAACGACAAAGGAGTCAAGAGTGGAGCCATCGACGAAAGTCGCATCAAGGAGCGACGTCATCGCCATGAAAGCCGAGGCCGAATCAGCGCCGGTGGCGCCCCGCCCGACCCGCTCGGGACATTGGCTCCTGCTGTTGGCCCGATACGGAACGCTGGTCGGCTTCGCGCTGATGCTGGTGTATTTCTCGCTCACCACCGATGCCTTCTTCACAGCGAGCAATTTCGGAAACGTCCTCAAAGCGAGTGCGGCGGCGGGAGTGATCGCGATAGGGCTGACCGCGGTGCTCATTCTCGGCGATTTCGACCTGTCCATTGGCTACACGGCCACCGCCGCCGGCATGCTCGCAGCGGGCACGGCGCAGACGTTCGGCATGGCCGGCGGTACCCTCGCGGCGCTCCTGCTCGGGTTGTGTGTGGGTATCGCGAACGGGATGGTCGTGACCCGACTGGGAGTCTCGGCATTCATCGCGACGCTCGGGGCCGGCCAGATCATCGCGGGTTGGTTGTTGGCCTATCGCGGTGGCGTTCAAGTCGCGGTCGATCTGCCTTACGACTTCAGCACCCTCGGCCGCGGATCGGTTGGGCCGGTGCCCAATCTCGTGATCATCTGGTTGTTGGTCTCAGTCGCGGCATGGCTGTTCTTCGAACGCACGGTGATTGGACGCCGCATGTATGCGGTGGGTGGCAATCCGGTGGCCGCGGAATTGTCGGGCATCAACAACGGCCAGGCTCGACTGACCGCGTTTGCTCTGAGCGGGATGCTGGCCGGGTTGGCCGGGCTCATGGTCACTTCCAGCCTCGGGGTGGGTAACCCCACCTCAGCATTGAGCTATCTGCTTCCGGCCTTCGCGGCCTGTTTCATCGGTGCCGCGACGTTGCGGGACGGACAGTTCCACGTCGGCGGAACCCTTGTGGGCGTGCTCATGTTGAGCTTCCTCGCCAACGGACTCGTGGTCGCCGGGGTGGAACGGGCCTGGACCACCGCCGCCCAGGGCATCGTCCTGATTGCCGCCGTGACCATCAGCACCTTCGCCCGCCGGGTCGCTGCACGATGACCACGACGACAGACTCCCCGTTGCTGCGGGTTCACCGCGTTGGCAAGAGCTTTCCGGGAGTGCGCGTTCTACACGACGTGAGCGTGGACATCAGGGCTGGCGAGGTCCACGGCCTTGTCGGCCAAAACGGAGCCGGCAAGTCGACGCTGATCAAGATCTTGGCCGGGGTGTACCGCCCCGATCACGGCTCACTCGAGATCGAGGGCGCACGAGTCCATTTCGCCGACGTCGCGGAGTCCATCGCCGCAGGTATCGCAGTGCTACACCAAGAGCCTCAGTTCGTCGGTGATCTGCCAGTTTTCGAGAACATCTTGCTGGGCATCTCACCTCCCAAGGTGGGCCCGTTCCTCCGTCGCGACGCGATGCGGCGCACGTGTCAGGATCTACTCTCGCGACTCGGCGTCGAATTCGACGTCCTTCAGCGAGCAGCAGATCTGTCTGCCGCGCGGGCACAGATGATGTCGCTGGCGCGATGCTTGCTGCTAGGCGCCCGAGTCATCATCATGGACGAACCGACCGCGGCACTGGGCGCTCACGAAGTCGAGCAGGTATACCGGACGGTCGAACAGTTGCGGACAGACGGATTGAGCGTCATCTACGTATCGCACCGGCTCGACGAGATTGCTTCATTGTGTGATCGTGCGACGGTGTTGCGCGACGGGCAGGTCGTCGCCAAGCTCGTCCGCGACGAGCTATCCGACCGCGGGCGGTTGATCAGCCTGATCACCGGTCGCGAACCCTCGCAACTAGTTAGGGCCACTCGCCACGAGCGCGGTGAACGAGCCCTGATGGCATCCGGCCTAACCTGGAAGCGGCGCGTCGTCAACGTCGACCTCGAGCTGTACCGGGGGGAGGTCACAGGCGTCGCCGGATTCGTCGGATCGGGTCGAAGCGAACTGGCGCACATGCTCTTTGGAGCATTGCGGCCCGACGCCGGGCAAATCGAGATCCGCGACCGCGTGGCATCTGGCCGCTCCCCCCGGAAAGCGATCTCGAATGGCGTGGCGTTGCTCCCCGAAGATCGCCGACATCAAGGTTCCTTCGCTGAATGGACGGTCCGGGAGAACCTCACGGTGGCGGCTCTGAAGAGGTTCGCACGGTTCGGCTTCATCCAGCGCAGCCGCGAACGCAGCCAATACGCTGACTACCGACAGAAGCTGGCGATCAAGGCCGAGAGTTGCGAGACCCGGTTCAGCCAATTGTCCGGCGGAAACCAGCAAAAGGTCGTCATCGCCAAATGGCTTGCCACCGACGCAGACATCCTCATCTTCGACGAGCCCACCCAAGGTGTCGACGTGGGTGCACAAGAAGAGATTCACCGCTCGGTCCGCGATATCGCGCATCAAGGAAAGGCCGTAATGTTCATCTCCAGCGACCTCGCCGAAACGCTTCGGGTGAGTGACCGCCTGGTGGTCATGCGGGAAGGTCGCCTCGTCGCGGATGTGCAGTCAAAGGACGTCAGCCTCGAAGCGATCGTCTCCATGTGCCTGGGCGTCTCAGCCTGAGTTGGTAACTAACCGTGCGCTTCTTCCAGGGCGGTATGCCAGGAAGAGACTGCCGGGTGCCGTGCGAAGTCTCCGCTCGCCGTCGTTGCAAGCGTGGTCGGCGACGAACATTCCCTCGCGCTCCTCGGCTGTACGCCCTTCGGCGAGGCCGCCACGCCCCGCAGACGTCTGCAGGGGTAGGTCACGAAATCCAGCTACTGCGCACGAATTCTTTTGTGCCGTCCTATCTCAAGCCAAGTGCCCGCCGGGAGCGCCGGTGATCTCGGCTACCAATGCGTCAATGCGCTCCCGGTCCTCGTCGATGGACGCCGTGGCCTGGGCGGCTGCGTTCTGCAGCGCCTCGTTGACGCGCGCCGCGACCGTCGCCGCACCGAGGCGAAGCAGGCCATCCTCGATGAACACGTCGGTGAGCCAATGATGTCCGTTGAGCGTGACCTCGACAGTCTTGGCTTCGTCTGTCGCCGTGAAGGTTTCGGTGTTCATCTTCCTCAGCTGATCGTCCATTACCGACTGCAGCCGCTCCGCCTGCGCGAGCACCGCAGCCACCTGCGGATGCATTTCGGCGCTCACTTGGAGTCCTTCGACGTGTCCGCGACGTCCCTACGCCGACGTTGGCCGATGACGGGTTCGGTCCACTCCCGCTCCTCGGCATAGATGTTCTCGTCGGGGGACAGGCCGGGGTTCCGCTTCTTCTCCTTGCCTCCCTGGCCGTGGCCTGCGCCATGCATCGGGGCACCGCCGAACCCTCCCATGCCGCCGCTCGCGGACGCAGCGAGTGGGCCACCGCCACCGGCACCACCGGCCGTGCCACCTGCTCCCGGCCCAACGGATACCCCGCCGACGTTGGGCTGCAACGGCATTGAGGGAACGCCGCCACCGGCTCCACCGCCTGCTCCCCCGCCGCCGGACGCCGCCGGGTGCAAGCTCGGATCGTCCAGCGGCCCGGTCATGCCCGTCAGGCCGTCGGGAAGGCCGCCGGGCAGTCCTCCACCGGGTGCGCCGCCCGTGCCGCCGCCCTGCGACCCGCCGCCACCTTGCGGGCCGCCGCCGCCGCTCGAACCTCCGCCTGATCCGGCGCCGCCACTTTCTCCAGCGCCCATGGTCTGGCCCCCGCCGTTGTGCAGGCCAGCTGGTTGGGCCATGGTGGCGCCCGAAGCACCGGCTCCAGCGCCCGTGCCCCCACCTCCGCCGGCGCCCGTGCCTCCACCGGCGCCCGTGGCACCGTCGCCGAAGCCGGGTCGGTCGTCGGCCTTTCGGTGTTCATTGGGCGACACCGAGGTCGGAGCTATCGAACCGGTTGGCACCGGGTCCGGCTGGACCGGTTTGGTGGTTGCTTCGTCCGCGTATGCCTTGCGAACCTGTACCGACTCGTCGTAAAGCTCAAGGAAGCGCTTGGCGATCTGCTGCAGCCGACTCTGGATCTGTTGCTGCTCGGCGGCATTCTCAGGCTTTCTGGAGGTCAGCTCCTGACCCTCTTGGTACAGGTCATTGAACTCCTTGGCGATCGGCTCGTGATCGTTGCGGGCACGTACCTGCGCTGCGACGACCTTGCGCGCCTCGCCTGCCATGTCCTTATAACTGTCGCCGAGGTGCTCTATCCAGGCTTTGAAGGCCTTGAATCGGGCATCGGCGGCCTCGGCGGCGTCGCCTTCCCACTTCAGGTCGTCGACCTTGATCGACTGGGCGTATGCCTTGAGTTGATCTGCCTGCGTCGCGCAACTGTCGGCCACTCTCGTTAGCGATGCGCCGTTGTCGCCCCCCCTCAGCTGCTTGTCGGTCGAAAGGATATCGCCTTCGCCAGGCGCGGGCGCACCGAGTCCGTTGATCTGTGGCAGATGTGGCAGTGGCGGTGTCGAGTTCGCTTGCACCGGAACTGGTGCCGGTGCGGGTCCGCCGCGCTCGACGGCGATGGCCGCTTCCTGGTCGAGCTTGTCGTATGCGTCCGCGACGTTGCGCAGGGTCTCGACCAGCCGCTCGGCCTCCTTCTTGCCCAGCTCCTCGTGGCCCGCAAGGTAGAGGTAATTGGCCACAACGTTGTTCAACGCGTCCACTCCGGGCTCGACGTCAGACGGTGCCTTGGCCTGCTCTTGGGCGTAAGTAGGCCAGTCCGTCCCAGCGATGAGCGAGGCTCTGGCCCGTAGCTGCTCGGCGACGACTACCAGCTCGCTCGCCATGGTCCCCTCCTACTTTCGTGCAGCAAAGTACTGATCATTGTTCCAGAGCCATCTGATAACGACTCTCCTCGCGCGGGTTGATCAGCCGGATCGGCAGCTGGCGGTGCCTCGGCGTGTCGATGAAGTTCTGCCGCAGCACGACTCGTCCGACTCCGGGATGCGGCCCGAGATACGTCGTCGCGTGGGGCCAAGAGACCTTGGCTATTTGGCCCACTCGCGCGTTGATGAGACCGGCGAACTCGCGGAACTGTGGACCAAGCGTGACGACCGCTCCGGCCGCGGCCGACCGCACGACGAACTGCGTGAAGAGCCGTGCGTCGCCGAGGTTGATGCTCACGTCGACGTCGTCGAACGGCATGTACACCGGATACCGGTCCGCGGTCTCGCCGACGAGGATGCCCGCCGACCCGATGGGTAGCTCGTAATGACGATCGGTCAGCGGGCTCTGACCCTGCAGCGCCGCACGCTGACCACCGAACAAGCACGAAAAGCCGCGTGGCGTAGACGGATTCGCGAGTGTCGTCAGCAGCACCGTCGTCGTGGGGGCAGAACCTGGGCGAATCCGCACCCTCGTTATCGTGTGATCGGCGCGCGCCGACCACCACACGTCGGGCCCGCCCGGCGCGGTGTAGGCGGCGGTGAAGGTACTACGGCCCTTGATGGACGACCACGTCTCGCGCTCGAAGCTGATCTCGGTGGCCCGGTCGAAGTCGTCGAAGCTGCGGCTGCACCTGGCGTCGATTCCATTGCTGGACAACTGATCTGCGATGCGCGTGGTCGACGAGACGAGATAGCGCGCGAGTCCGGCGACGCCAACGTCGCGACGCTGCGCGGGTCTGCTCGTCTCGTCGGGCTTGGCCCGCATGACGATCCACGTCCGGCGATTGGCCGGGGCCGGATAGGGGCCAACCACTTGTTCGTAGAGCGCGACGAGGCTCGACGGCGCGGTCTTGCCGACCCGATAGCCTGCAGAGACGACGTCGGCCTCGAGCTCGGGGCAGTGCGCGGCGATCAGCTGTTCGACGAGGCGCGTGTCGACGACGTCGTCGGTGAAGGCGTCGCCCGACACGATGACCGTCGGCGTGAAGGGGCGGGGAATCAACTCGATGACGGAGATCAGATGGTCGCCTTGCCAGCGCACCGCCACGTGATCGCCCGGCGCGACCGTCGCTCCGACGGCGGGCTCCGAGGGCGCCTCGGGTGCGGCGCGGTGCCGCTTGCGCCAGGAGAAGATCGCCGCGATCCAGCCCGTCAACCGGCGCCCACGCACTGTCAGGGTGACACCGATCGCGATCAGCACCGCCACGGTGATCCCCACCCACAGCAGGTCGAACGGAATCGACACCGCGATGCACGCCGGAATCAGCGCAGCAGCCCACAGTAGATGGCCCGTGGTGAAGCGAAACCCGAACTGCGCCAAGAAGTTCTTCATCGGCGCCTCAGTGCGCGTCGACCGAGGGCCCCAATTCCGAGGATGACGGCAAGCGTCGCCGCCGTCACGACGACGATGGTGATGGGCCCGCGGTCTGGTGGCGGGATGAAGACCGGGGGAGGTATCGACTTGACCTGATACGGCACCTCCGCAGGGCCCTCGGGAACGTCCCACGTCAATGCCGCGACCGGATCGATCACGCCTGCGCCAACGTAGTTGTCCACGCCGCCGCCGGGGTGCCGCGCAGTGGCTGTGATGCGATTGGCGATCTGGGCAGGGGTGTAGTCGGGAAACTTCTGTCTGAGCATCGCGGCAAGCCCCGAGACGAAGGCCGCGGCGAACGAGGTTCCGTTGATCGCGACCGGACCGTCCTGGCCCTGGAACGCGTTCACCGGGTTGCCGTCATAGCCAAGCGCAACGATGTTCTCGGCGGGCGCCGCAGCGTCCACCCACGGTCCCGACATCGAGAAGTTGCTGGGTTGACCGTTTTGGCCGATGCCGCCGACCGTCAACACCAGCGGTGAGTACCAAGCGGGGGAGACGATGGTCTGGACCTGCTTCCATCCGCGCGGATCTTGCGGCATCGACGGGTCCGGCGGTGGGTTCTGGTTGCAGTCCTGCCCCGTGTTCCCTGCCGCGACGACGATGATCGCGTTCTTCACCTTGACCGCGTATTGAATCGCGGCCCCAAGCGTCGACTCGTCGATGCGACGGGTGATCTTGTAGCAGGCTGCCTCGCTGATGTTGATCACCTGAGCACCGAGGTTGGCCGCGTGCACTATCGCGCGGGCGAGACTGCGCAGCGACCCCGCCGTTGGGGTGGTGTTGGGATCGTTGGGATCGGAACGAGAGCCGGTGGGCTGAAAGTTGTCCGAGGTTTGGCGCAGCGACAGGATTCTGGCCTCGGGCGCGACGCCGATGAAGCCGTCGCCGGGGCCCGGACGCCCCGCGATGATCGATGCGGTGAGCGTGCCGTGTGAATCGCAGTCCGACATGCCGTTGCCGGCCTTGTCGACGAAGTCGCCCCCTGGTTCGGCGGGGACGCGCGGCGACCCGTTCACGCCGGTATCGATGACGGCAACCGTCACACCGCGGCCGTCGGCGAACTTCTGGGCATCGCCGAGCCGGAGGTAATCGGCCGTCCATGGCTTGTCTGCGAAGTTCGCACCGGGGAACGTGATGGGTGCAGAGCAGGCGCGGCGTTGCTCGGTGGGCTGGTCGGGGCCCGTGTCGTCAGGCGGGAGCGCCGCTGGGTCGATGGTGGGCGGGTCGATCGCGAACGCAGGCGGCGCAGTGACCACCACGAGTACCGTCGCTGCCAGCAGGACGACGATGCGCGCGAGCGTTCGTCGCAGCAAACCAAGACCGAGCCCCCTGACCAGTAGCACTAGGCAATCCTACTGGGGCCTAGCGGGGCGTCGACTCGCTTTCTCGACCGCCTCGGGGGAGGCACCGACGGCACCGCCCCCGAGACGGCCTTCGCTCTAGCCCGCTAGGCGTCGAGATCCTGTTGAACCAGGTCGGCGACGGTATTGAGCGCAGCCTCGTCCTCCGATGCGACGGTCACCTCGGCGGCGTTGCCTGCCCCGAGCGTCATGATCATCAGGGCGGAGCCTGCGTCGACGGGCTCCCCGCCGTCGAGGGACAGGGTCACTGGGACGCCGGCGTTGACGACGGCTTCGGCGATGATCGCTGCGGGCCTTGCGTGCAAGCCGATGGCTGAGCCGACGGTGACGGTCTTGGTGAGCATTGCGGTTCTCCTTTGTGTCGGTTGAGTGTGTTGTTCAGGCGGCGACGAGTTCGGGCGACTGCTCGGACTCTTCCTTGCGGGCTGTGAGCTGCTTGGCAGCGACAACGGCGACCGCTGCGACGAGGGTGCCTGCGACCAGCGAGATTAGCCAACCAAGCTTGTTGTCGATGGCGAATAACACGAAGATGCCGCCGTGGGGGGCACGGCATGTCACGCCCAAGGCCATGCTCAATGCACCGGTGACGGCACCACCGAGCATCATCGAGGGGATGACGCGCAGAGGGTCGGCAGCGGCGAATGGAATGGCGCCCTCAGAGATGAACGACGCACCGAGAAGCCATGCGGCCCGGCCATTTTCCCGTTCAGGTTCGGTGAACAGTTTCGGTCGCACAGTCGACGCCAAGGCCATCGCCAGCGGGGGCACCATGCCCGCGGCCATGACCGCCGCCATGATCGTGAAGGACGCCGTGGTGGCCGCTGCGAGTCCGGCGGTCGCGAAGGCGTAGGCCGCCTTGTTCACCGGTCCACCCAGGTCGAAGCACATCATCAGACCGAGGATGATGCCGAGCACCACGGCCGACGTCCCGGACAGGCCATTGAGCCAACTGGTGAGGCTGGTGTTGATCCAGGCGAGCGGGCGGCCAAGCAGCAGGAACATCATCAGGCCCATGACCAGCGACGCGAACAACGGGATGATCACGACGGGCATGAGACCGCGAAGCCAGCGGGGTACGTCGAACTTGCTGATCCAGAGTGCGATGAACCCGGCCAGCACACCGGCGACGATGCCACCGATGAAGCCGCCGCCGACGAAGCCGGCCACGGCCCCACCGGTGAAACCTGGTGCAATGCCTGGGCGATCCGCGATCGCGAACGAGATGTAACCGGCGAGCGCGGGTATCAAGAACCCGAAGGCCAAGCCGCCGAGCGTGAACAGCACCGCGCCGAGGTACTGCATCAGCCCGCCACTCGGCAAGTTCGTCAGCGAGTTGGTCGTGGCGATGTGGGCACCAAGGGAATTCATGCCGTTCCCCAACGCCGTTGCACCCTCGGGCTTGTTGGCGATGTCGTAGCCCGCGAAGAGGAAGCCGAGCGCGATGAGCAGGCCGCCCGCCGCGACGAACGGGATCATGTAGCTCACGCCGGTCAGCAGGATCTGCCGGGTGCGAGTGCCCCAGCCGACGTTGCCCGAGCCGCTGGCACGCGCCGACGCTCCGCTGCCCGGCGAGCCCTCCACGCGCGCTGCGTTCGGATTGTCCGCTGCGGCAACGGCTTCGGCGATCATCTTGGCGGGCTCGTTGATGGCCCTCTTGACGCCAGAGGCGATGACGGGCTTGCCTGCGAACCGGGCCCTGTCCTTGACGCCGACGTCCGTGGCGAAGATGACCGCGTCGGCCGCAGCAATGGTCTCGGGACTCAGCGGAGTGCTGCCCGAGGAGCCCTGGGTCTCGACTTGGAGCGTGATGCCTGCCTCCTTCGCGGCGAGCGCCAACGAGTCGGCGGCCATGTAAGTGTGGGCGATACCGGTTGGGCAGGCCGTGATGGCGACCAACGTCTTGGTCTTCGCGGGAGCGGCTGCAGCGGGCTTCGGCGCCTCTGTCGTGGCGGGTGCCGGGTTGACGACGCCTTCGACCAGCTCGACGATTTCGCCGTCGGTCTTCGCGTCGCGCAGCGATGCGACGAACTCCTTGCGCACCAACGCCCGCGCCAGACTAGACAGCAGTTTCATGTGCTCGGCGCCGCCGGAGTCCGGTGCAGCGATCAGGAACGCGAGGTCGGCCGGGCCGTCGGGCGCGCCGAAGTCGACAGCAGGTGACAACCGTGCAAACCCGATGGTGGGAGTGTCGACGTACGGCGAGCGGCAGTGCGGAATGGCGATGCCTCCGGGCAGTCCGGTAGCGGACTGAGCCTCGCGGGCCATCGCGGCGCCGACGAGTCCGTCGCGGTCGGTGGCACGGCCCGCCGCGGCGAGACGATCGGCGAGCAAGCCGATGACGGCCTCCTTGTCGCCGCCGGCGTCGACGTCGAGGGCGACCAGGTCGGTGGTGATGATGGACATCTCGTTACTTTCTCTTGGTGGTTACTGTTAGGTGCGAGCGGGCGTAATCACTTGCACCCGAACGGCATTCAGGTTGACTTGCGACGGTGACGGGAGGGCGGAGCCCGGAAGCGACGCAGCGGCGCTGCCATAGGCGACCGCCATCTGGAGGCGACGCGGGGGCTCGGCTCCGCCCACTGCGGCGCGGACGTAGCCCGCGAGCGACGAGTCGCCCGCCCCGACGGTGCTGCGCGGCGTGATCGGAGGGGGCGAGGCCATCCAGCTGCCGGTGGAATCGACCAACACCGCTCCCGCAGCGCCGAGCGTGACGAGTACGGCCTTGGCGCCGCGTTCGATGAGCCGGTTGGCGGCTGCCACCACTGGCGTCGGATCACCTTGGGCGGCAGCATTTTCCAGCTCTTCCGGTGATGCCCCGACGAGCCCGGCGAGCTCTTCGGCGTTCGGTTTGATGACGTCGGGGGCGGCGATTCCGAACCCAGCGGCCAGTGCGTCGAGGGGTCGCTCTGAGGTGTCGACGGCGACGAGGCACGGGGCCGAAGCCAGCGCCGCGACGACGTCGGCGTACCACCCGAACGGCACTCCAGGCGGGAGCGAACCCGACAGCACGATCCACGACGCGTCCGCAGCGTGTGCGACGACCGACCGTGTGAGCGCGTCCAGCGCCGCGGCGTCGAGTGCGGCGCCAGGTTCGTTGAGCTTGGTCGTGGTGCCGTCTGCCTCGGTGATGGTGAGGTTGGTCCGCACGGCAGCTGAGATCGGAACGCATTGGTACGCAACGCCACTCGCGCATAGACCTGCCACGATGGGGTCGGTCTCGGCGGCTGGCAACACCGCGACGGCGTCCAGCCCTGCAAGAGTCAGCGCACGGGCGACGTTGACGCCCTTCCCGCCGGGCTCGCTAGTGGCCGAGGTGACGCGGTGCACCGCGCCGCGCGTCAGTGGCGTGCCGAGCGTGACGGTGCGGTCGATGCTCGGGTTTGGCGTGACGGTGACGATCATTCGGGAGCCTCCGCGGAGATGACCTCGACGCCGTGGTTCGACAGGTCCCGACGGTCGGCATCGGCGATCTCGGAGTCGGTGACGAGGGTGTCGACGCTGGAGATCGGCGCGAAGCTTACGAAGTCCTCGCGGCCCACCTTCGTGGAGTCGGCAGCCACGACGACGTAGTTGGCGCAGGCGACCATCGCCCGTTTGATGGCGGCCTCTTCGCTGTCCGGAGTGGATAGTCCATGCCTGGCGGTGATGCCGTTGGTGCCGATGAACGCGATGTCGACGCGGAGGGTGTCGAGAACACGTAGCGCCTGCTCGCCGACGGCCGCGCCAGTGACGCCTCTGACCCGCCCCCCGAGCAGTTGCAGCGACACCTTGGGCATCGATGACAGCCGCGCGGCGATCGGCACGGAGTTGGTGACGACGGTGAAGTCGCGGTCGGTGGGCAGCAGGCCGGCGATGCGTGCCGTCGTCGTGCCCGCGTCCAGCAGGATCGTCCCGCCTTCCATGGGGATGTAATCGATGGCGGCGGCGGCGATCGCGTCCTTGTGATCGGCGCGGGTGGACTCGCGCTCGCCGACCCCGGGTTCGACGAGATGCAGGGACCGCGTCGGTACGGCGCCGCCGTGGACGCGACGCAGGACGCCGGCCTTGTCGAGGGCGGCGAGGTCGCGGCGGACGGTCTCGGTGGTGACGTCGTAGGCCTCGGCGAGTTCGGCAACGGAGGCACGACCCCGGCTGATCACCAGGGAGGCGATCGCTTGCTGACGCTCTTCCGCGTACATGGGCCTCCGTTTGCGTGGGATTTGACTCTTATGAATGTTGATATGTGTTGTTTTACCCCTGAATGTGTTGACTTGTCAATCATTTTCTGTAATCTGGTTCACATGAGTACGACTACGTCGCCTGCATCACTCGCTTCCGGAACCGTCCTTCAAGGCATCCCCGCCGTTGGCGGCGTGCAGTACGCACCCGTGATCCGTCCTGGCAAGCGCCCACCCGTCGAGGAGGCTGCGGACTCGGCCGCTGAGCTGAGCGAACCCGAACGCCAAGGCGAGGTGGCCCGGTTCGCCGCCGCCGCCGCCGCGGTTGCCGAGCGGTTGCGCGAACGCGCGACGCACGCGTCGGGTGCCGCGTCGGAGGTATTGGCGACGACGGCGACGCTCGCGCAAGACAGAGCATGGATAGCTGCCACCGAGAAGCGCATCGGTCAAGGCAATCCCGCGGTGCAGGCGGTCACCGGTGCGGTCGACCAGTTCGTCACGATGTTCACCCAGCTCGGCGGGTTGATGGCCGAACGCGTCACCGATCTGCGCGACATCCGCGACCGCGTCATCGCCGAGCTTCGCGGGCTGCCCGAACCGGGTGTGCCGGTGCCGGACGTCCCGTCGATCCTCTGCGCCGACGACCTCGCTCCCGTGGACACGGCTGGGCTCGACGCCTCACTCGTCGTCGCGCTGGCGACCACGCTGGGCGGTCCGACGAGCCACACCGCGATCATCGCCAGACAGCTCGGCATTCCCTGCGTCGTTGCGGTCGACGGCCTCGACGCCGTCGACTCCGGAACTTTGGTGATGGTGGACGGCACCCTCGGCACCGTGACGGTTTCGCCTGATCCAGCTACCGCGGAAGCGGCCGTCGCCGCCGCACGGAGCGAGGCCGCGCTCGCCAAGAGCTGGATGGGCCCCGGTGGCACGGCCGACGGACACGTCGTAGCGATCCTCGCCAACGTTCAGGACGGCGCCGCCGCGCGATCCGCGCGCGAGACGCCTGCCGAGGGCGTCGGACTCTTCCGCACCGAGCTGTGCTTCCTCAACCGCGACACCGAGCCCTCCGTCGACGAGCAGGCACAGATCTACGGCGAGGTGTTCGACGCGTTCGCGGGCCACAAGGTCGTCATCCGCACGCTCGACGCGGGCTCGGACAAACCGCTGAAGTTCGTCGGCCACGCCGACGAGCCCAACCCTGCGCTGGGCGTGCGGGGCATCCGCATCGCCGACGGAAATCCCGGCATCCTCACCAGGCAGCTGGAGGGCATCGCCGAAGCGGCCAAGCGCACGGGCAGCTCTCCATGGGTGATGGCCCCGATGATCGCCACACCTGCCGAGGCGGAAGCCTTTGCGGCCGAGGCGCGTTCGTTCGGCCTCACGCCAGGGGTCATGATCGAAGTGCCTGCTGCCGCGCTGCTGGCGGACCGCATCCTCGAGCACGTCGACTTCCTGTCGATCGGCACCAACGACCTGACCCAGTACACGATGGCGGCCGATCGGATGTCGGCCGAACTGGCGACGCTCACCGATCCCTGGCAGCCCGCCGTTCTGGCGTTGGTCGCCATGGCGGTGAAGGCAGGCGTCGCGGTGAACAAGCCCGTCGGCGTCTGCGGTGAGGCGGCGGCCGATCCACAGCTCGCGTGCGTGCTGGTCGGTCTCGGCGTTTCCTCGCTGTCGTCCGCCGCGGCCGCCGTGGCGGGGGTTGGCGCGAAGCTTGCGCAGGTGACGTTCGCTGAGTGCAAGGACGCGGCAGCAGCCGCCCTGTCGACGGCGACCGCCGCGCAGGCCCGCGCGGCCGCCGCCGCGGTGCTGCCCTAGGGAACAATCCGGACCGTGGTCCGGTTGCATGCGGTAACCGAATCAATAGGAGGTACCGATGCCCGCCGTCACTGCCGATACGTTGACCCTCCCCCGAATCGGAGGGCCGACACCGACCGATACCGAACGCGAGGTGCGGTCCATCACGACCGGCCCTCGCGGATACGAGGGCGAGGGGTTTCCCGTCGTCCGTGCGTTCGCAGGCGTGAGCGCCGCCGACCTCGATCCGTTCGTCCACATGGACCAGATGGGCGAGGTGGAGTACCAGCCAGGCGAGCCGAAGGGCACCGACTGGCATCCGCACCGTGGGTTCGAGACCGTCACCTACATGATCGATGGTCGTTTCGCACACCAGGATTCGCACGGCGGAGGCGGTTTGATCACCGACGGCGCCACCCAGTGGATGACGGCCGGTTCGGGCATCCTGCACATCGAGACCCCACCCGCCGAACTCGTCGAGAGTGGTGGCACGTTTCACGGAATCCAGCTGTGGGTCAACCTGCCTCGCAAGGACAAGTTCGCGTCGCCGAGGTATCAGGCCATCGAAGGCGGAGAGGTGAAACTCTTGGCCTCGGACGACGGCGGTGCACTGGTGCGCGTCATCGCGGGCGAGATCGGAGATCAGCACGGCCCTGGCGCAACGCATACGCCGATCACGTTGGCGCACGCGACGATAGAACCGGGCGCTCAGCTCAACCTTCCGTGGGACCCGGATTTCAACGCTCTGGTGTACGTGCTGTCCGGTCGCGGCGCGGCAGGTCCGGCCGGTCACCCGATTCACCAGGGTCAGCTGGCGGTGTTCGGCGCTGGGGATCGAATCTCGTTGAGCGCGAGGCAGGCCCAGGATTCACACCGGCCCGCGATGGAGGTGCTGATCCTCGGTGGCAAGCCCATTCGCGAGCCCGTGTTCCACTACGGACCCTTCGTGATGAACTCGAAGTCAGAGGTCGCCCAGGCGATGGATGACTTCAATGCGGGCAAGTTCGGCCGCATCCCGCCGAACGCCCTGATGCCACACCGCGTCGGGCGCTAGCGCAGGCTTTGCCGAGCGCACGCTTGTTTACGGGTCGCGTTTTGCGTACAACAAGCGTGCGCTCGGCGCGTCTAATCACGTGTGCTCGGCCAGGCTCACCAGTTGCTTCACCGGCTCCGGGTACAACAGCTCGAGCTCGCCGAGATTGGCGGCGACGGTGACGAGCGGTAGCGCCGCCGATATCGACAGCGCGCCGGGCTCGGCCTCCGCCCGCAGCGCGAGCACGAAGTCGTCGCTGACCGGTCCCACGTCGTGCAGTGGCACCATGCCTGCGAGGCGATCGCATACCGACGCCGTGTGCGAGGCAAGCACTTCGCGCACGCGCGGGTAGGCATCGAGCGGCGGCGGGTCGACGTCTGCGATCTGCTCGGCGGCGTTGCGGAGTCGGATGGCACGGTTGGCCGCACTGATCACGGGCGCTCGTCGGTCGGTGGAACCGCCACTCTCCGAAAGATACTGTCGGACAGCATCATCCAACGTCCGCGTGGCTGAACTCGCCTCATAGCCCAGCGCGTTGACGCGGTCCTCCGCCGCTTCCGATGCGCCACGAATCACTCTCCCGACCGCCGCCCGTAGATACGTCGATCCGACGGCATAGGCGGCGTCGACGGCCTTCGACACCGAGGCCGTGGCGCCGCGCGGCCACAGCAACACCGACACCACGATGCCGACCGAGGCGCCGATGACGACGTCCTGAACCCTGATGAGGCCGACCTGCCAACCGGACGGCACGATCAAGTTGAAGATGATCAACACCATCATCGTGAACATCGCCTGACCTGCCACGAACGACGCCACCTCGGGCACGTACGCGGAGCCGAACGCCACGATCGGCAGCACGGTCCACATCACGGCGGGCTCGACGCCCATGAAGTGGATGAAGATCGCGCCCATCACGAACCCCAGTGCGGTTCCGCCGACGGCTCGCAACACGCGCGTTCCCGTCGTGAGCGCGCTGCTGCGCAACACCGACATCGCGCCGAGGACGACCCAAAAGCCATGTTGCACTGGGAACAGATGCGTGACGGCGACGGCCGCGGCCAAGCCAAGCCCGGTGCGAAGGCTGTTGCGGACAACGACGGCGCGGGTCGCGACGAACCCTGCCGTCAGCGAGGCGATCGCCTCAGACTCGGACATGATCCTGTCGGCTGCGCCCGACGCGGGCAGCCCTCGACCGAGGATGCGCTTCCACAACGGCCTAGCGTCGGCGGCGGCGGCGATGCCGATGATTCGGCCGGTCGCACCGACGCAGGCCGATATCGTGCGGCGGGTCAACAGCTTTCGCCCAGTCCCGATCGCCGAAGCGTCACTGTCCTCGCCGAGGATCTCGACGATGTCGTCGCGGTAGCGGCTCTGCGCGACGGCGCGCTGCCACGCCAGTGCGAACGCGAGTTCTGTGCGGTGCTCGTCTCTGACTTCGGTGCGCGACGTGCTGAGCACGCTGGTGCAGCCCCTGAGAACGGTCACCACCGGTTCGCGCATCTCCGCGAGAAGGTCCCCGGTCTTGTCGTTGACGCGATCGGCCAACCACTGCAGATCGTCGACGACCCGGACCAGGGCCCGGCTGCCCGCGGTCAAGCCGACGGGGCGGAAGTCTGCACCGAGGAAGTTCTCCCGAAGCGCTCCCATCGCCGTGGACAGCTCGTCGTCCGACGCGCGTCCCTCCAGCCGGTCGGCCAGGGTTCGACACACCTCTGCCGCGTGCTGGCGCAGTTCGTCGTGGTGGCGAGGCGGCAGCAGGAACAACGCGGCAGGAACCGCGAGCGCCAACGCGATGGCCCAGCCGAAGAGGCGTTCGGGGATCGGCCCCGGCGGCGTGCACACCGGCAGGACGAAGGTGAGCAGGGTCGAGCGCTGCCCGGCGGCCATGAACTCGCTGAGTACGCCGGAGAACGTCACCGCGACCGCGAGCACGAACATCACCGTCACGGCCAGCCATGGGATCGGCGACACCAGAGATCCGAGCGTGATCAGGATGGCGCCGTTGACTCCGAGCCCGCCATAGGCCACGGCCCGCGCCGAGCGGCTGCCAGGGAAGTCGACGGTGATCAGCAGGGCGACCGAGCCGAAGATCGCGAAAAGCGGTGTCTGCGAGCCACTCCCGACCGCAACGCCGACGGCCGCGGCGATGGGCAACACGATTGCTGCGCGGACGGCACGACGAACCGCGTCGCGTTCGGGGTCGCGCTCGGAGAGCCGCGCCGCTGCCCTGTGCCAGAGGCCGGCCGGGGTCAGCATGCACCGGATGCTAAGGCGTCTGCGCACGCGAGGGGCAATCGGGATGTCGCTCAGTCACCGTCGGGAATGGAGGCAAACCGCCCGGAGTCCAAGGCATCCAGCAGTTGTCCCGCGATCCATTCCAGATCGGCGGGGTCGCGTGGCAGTGCGGCCTGTTCGTAGCCGACCAGCAGATAAATGGCCCACGACGCGAACCTCTTTGCCTGGCGCTTGTGGCAGAGGACCTCGAACGCCGACTCGAAGAGGATGTCGAAGCGCTGCTGGTCGACGGCCCGCTGTTCTGTGTACACGGCCGGGTCGATCGAACTCCACACCCGGATCGCCGCCTCCGCACCGTGCGGAAGTGCCAGACCCTCTTGGATCAGCGTGTCAATGCGTCGGCGCGGGTCGGGCTCGGTGCGTACGCCTTCCACGATCCTGGTCGTACGCGCTTCCACCCAGTGCGCGATGAGCTCCTTGGTGTACGTCGACCAACTGGTGAAGTAGTGATAGAAGGAGCCGGTGGTGACGCCGAGCCTCCCGACCACCTCGGCCAGCTTCAATCCGCCGTAACCGCTGTCGGACAGCACCTCGAAGCCGGTGTCGAAGTACGACTCCCGTGATACGACGGTGGCCATGCGAGGAAACGATAGCTGCACGCGCGCCAAGAGCGCTGTGCGAACGCCCAGACATTTAGCGGGGTAACGGTTGCGAAGTTTGCTGAAATCAAGCTTTTGACGGTTCCGCAACCATTTGGTGTCAGAGTCCGGCGTGACGTGTGGCACAATTTGACCGTGCCGTATATCGCGACAAGGGGTCCAGGACGTCCGCCCGCAGCGAAGGCTGCGGAGACGCGTGAGCGCATCGTGCGCGCCGCGCGTGAGGTTTTCAGCGAACTTGGTTACGACGCAGCCACTTTCCAGGCCATCGCGATCCGCGCCGATCTGACCCGGCCCGCCATCAACCACTACTTCGCCAGCAAGCGCTTGTTGTACGCCGAGGTGGTCGAGAAGACGAACGACTTGGTGGTTGCCGCCGGAATGTCGAAGGCGCAGGAGGAGACGGCACTCCTCAAGCGGCTCTCGGCATTCTTCTCGGCGGCGATGCAGGCCGATTCTCGCGATCGATCGACGGCCGCATTCCTCGTCACCTCGGTGCTCGAATCGCAGCGGCACCCCGAGTTGAGCCGCGACGAGCACAACTCGCTGAAGGGCTCTCGCGCCTTCATCACCTGGGCGGTCAACGACGCGATCGAACGCGGCGAGCTCACCACGGACACCGACGCACCGACGCTCGTCGAGCTGTTGGTGGCAGTGATGTGGGGCATGGGTTTCTACGCCGGTTACGTCGGCGGCCACGACGAGTTGACGACGATCGTCGACAAGTTGGAGCTGTTGCTAGCGAATAAGTTGTGGAAGATCTCCGACTAACTGCAGCCCGACCTCGCTGGTTGCAGCGCATAGCTAGCCTAACTTCTTCGGTAGCATCCGATCATGGGCTCACTGCGATCCGACGACGACTCCTGGGACATCACGACGAGCGTCGGATCGACGGCGGTCTTCGTCGCCGCCGCCCGCGCAGGAGAGACCGACCGTGACTCGCCGCTGATCCGCGACCCCTACGCAAGGGTGTTGGTCAGCGGTGCGGGAACCGGCGTCTGGGAGCAGATGCTCGATCAGGACTTCATTGCGAAGATCGCCGCCGCCGACGCCCAGGTCGCCGCCGTCGTCGAGAACATGGGCAATTACCAGGCGGTGCGGACACACTTCTTCGACGCCTACTTCGCGCAAGCGTCCGACGCGGGCATCCGCCAGATCGTCATCCTCGCGTCGGGCCTCGACTCGCGGGCGTATCGACTCGGCTGGCCCGCGGGCACGACCGTCTACGAGATCGACCAACCGAAGGTACTCGAGTACAAGTCGACGACGTTGTCCGACCACGGGACTCGGCCGTCGGCGCTGTTGCACCACGTCCCGATCGACCTGCGCCTCGACTGGCCGCAGGCACTGCGAGCCGCCGGTTTCGACGCGAACCGGCCGACCGCGTGGCTGGCTGAGGGTCTCCTGATGTACCTCCCCGGTGATGCTCAGGACCGATTGTTCGAGCAGATCACGGAGCTCAGCGCGCCTGCCAGCCGCGTCGCAGCCGAAACGGTCGGCGTGCGAGCGGCTGACCGTCGAGCCCGCATGCGGGACCGCTTTCAGAATCTCGCCACTCAGTTCGGGGTGGATCAGACGCTGGACGTGCAGGAGCTCATGTACGACGATCCGAATCGTGCCAACGTCGCGACGTGGCTCGACGACCACGGCTGGACTACGTCGACCGTCGCGTCGGCCAGCGAGATGCGTCGCCTTGCGCGCTTCGTGTCCTTCGAGGAGGCCGACGACGACTCGTTCTCGTCGTTCGTGGTCGGCGTGAAGAGCTGAGCCGGTACGGGCCCCTATTCGCCAACCAGCTGGTTGGTTAGGATCGGGTCCTCCCGGAAGGACTCGTGAATGACCATTGAATCCACGGAAAAAGCCACCGCTCCGTCTAGTGCCGCCATTCAAGCGGTCGACGTCCAAGCCGTGGTGTCACAACTCCGTAAGACGTTCGCCAGCGGCCGCACTCGCGACGTCGCGTGGCGCAAACGACAGCTCCTAGCTCTCGAAAAGCTGGTCACGGAAAACGAGACGGAGATTGCGGAAGCGCTTGCCAAGGACCTCGGTCGCAAGCCCTTCGAGGCCTGGCTGGCCGACATCGCGAGCACCGCGGGTGAAGCGGCGTTCGCGGCCAAGAACGTTGGCAAGTGGACCAGGCGCAAGCACCGGCGGTTGGAGTTCTCGCAACTGCCTGGTCGGGGCTGGATCGAGTACGAGCCCTACGGAACGGTGCTCATCATCGGCGCATGGAACTTCCCGTTCGCGTTGACGCTCGGACCGTTGGTGGGAGCGCTCGCGGCAGGCAACACGGTTCTGCTCAAGCCGTCGGAGGTGTCGCCTGCATCATCGGCGGTGATGGCCGAGCTGGTGCCGAAGTACCTGGACCCCGAAGCGGTCGCCGTCGTCGAGGGTGACGGCGCGGTCAGCCAGGAGCTGATCGCGCAAGGCTTCGACCGGCTGTGCTTCACCGGGGGTACCGAGATCGGCCGCAAGGTCTACGAGAGCGCGGCGTCGCACCTGACCCCCGTCACGCTCGAACTCGGTGGCAAGAGCCCGGTGATCATCGCGGCCGACGCCGACATCGACGTCGCCGCCAAGCGCATCGCGTGGACCAAGCTGATCAACTCCGGCCAGACCTGCATCGCGCCGGACTACGTGCTTGCCGACGCCAAGATTCGCGACGAGCTCGTCACGAAGATCGGTGAAGCCGTCACGGCGTTCGAGGCCGACGGCTCGGGCGGCAAGCGCATCGTCAACGACCGCCACTTCGGTCGGCTGACGGCGGCGCTGGCCGCCACGCAGGGCAAGGTGGCCGTCGGCGGTGGCTCTGACGCGTCGAAGATCGAGATCGAGCCGACGATCGTCGTCGACCCCGCGTTGGACGAGCCGCTGATGACCGACGAGATCTTCGGACCCATCCTGCCGGTCGTCACAGTCCAATCACTGGACGAGGCAATCGATTTCGTCAATGCTCGACCCAAGCCGTTGGCGGCCTACCTGTTCACCAAGGCCAAGGACGTCCGTGAGCGGGTCATCAGGGAGGTGCCCGCGGGCGGGATGATCGTCAACCACCTGATCTTCCAGTTCGCCACGCACAAGCTGCCGTTCGGCGGGGTGGGGCCGTCGGGGATCGGCGCGTACCACGGACGGTTCGGCTTCGAGGAATTCAGTCACCGCAAGTCGGTGCTGACCAAGCCGACCCGCCCCGATTTGGGAGGCATGCTCTACCCGCCGTATACAGAGAAGGCGTGGAAGCTGGCCCGCAAGCTGTTCTGAGCGGCAGGCTTCAATTCGTCCAACCTGGTCACCGAAGATCGAGAGAGTAGGAACCCAATGCCCGGAGTGCAGGATCGCGTCATCGTCGTCACAGGAGCCGGTGGTGGGCTCGGCCGTGAATATGCCCTGACCCTCGCCCGCGAGGGCGCGAGCGTCGTGGTCAACGACCTCGGCGGGGCCCGCGACGGTTCGGGTGCGGGCCACAACATGGCCGACCAAGTGGTGGCCGAGATCAAGGAGGCCGGCGGCCGCGCCGTCGCCAACTACGACAGCGTCGCCGAAGCCGAGGGTGCCGAGAACATCATCAAGACCGCACTCGACGAGTTCGGCAAGGTCGACGGCGTCGTCAGCAATGCCGGCATCCTGCGCGACGGCACGTTCCACAAGATGACGTTCGAAGCCTGGGACGCCGTGATCAAGGTGCACCTGTACGGCGGTTACAACGTCATCCGCGCCGCGTGGCCGCACTTCCGCGAGCAGAGCTTCGGCCGCGTCGTCGTCGCGACCTCGACCAGTGGCCTGTTCGGCAACTTCGGTCAGGCCAACTACGGTGCCGCCAAGCTCGGCCTGGTCGGCCTGATCAACACGCTGGCCCAGGAAGGCGCCAAGTACAACATCAAGACCAACGCCGTCGCGCCGATCGCCGCAACCCGGATGACGCAGGACATCCTGCCGCCAGAGGTGTTCGAGAAGCTGACGCCCGAGTACGTCGCGCCCGTCGTCGCCTACCTGATGACAGAAGAGCTGCCCGACACCGACTCCATCTTCATCGTCGGCGGCGGCAAGGTGCAGCGGACCGCGCTCTTCCAGAACGACGGCGTGACCTTCGACACGGTGCCGTCGGTCGATGACGTCGCAGGCAAGTGGGGCGAGATCACCGACCTGTCGGCGGCGCAGGTAGCTACGTTCAAGCTCGGCTGACCAAGTGAAGGCGCTTGTAGCGCAAGAACTTTCCGGACCTTCGGGCCTGGCGTACACCGACGTCCCCGACCTGGGGGAGCCGGAGGGCTTGGTCGTCGTCGACGTCGGTGCGGCGGGAGTCTGCTTTCCCGACCTCCTGCTGATCCGAGGCGAATACCAACTCAAGCTCGATCCGCCGTTCGTCCCGGGAACCGAGGTCGCCGGGGTGGTGCGCTGCGCTCCGGCGGACTCGGGTTTCGTTGCGGGGCAGCGGGTCTCGGCGTTGGCGATGCTCGGTGGATGGGCCGAGCAGGTCGCCGTATCTCCAGACAGCGTGACGCCCACTCCGGAAGGGATCGACGACGGGTCGGCGGTCTGCCTGTTGGGCAACTACCTGACCATGTACTTCGCACTGGAGCGGCGGGCCGCTCTGCGTGAAGGCGAGACCGTACTGGTGCTCGGCTCGGCGGGTGGTGTCGGCACGGCTGCCATTCAGATCGCGAAGGCCATGGGCGCCAAGGTGATCGCGATGGTTCACCGCCCAGGAGCGATCGAGTTCGTCGAGTCGCTCGGAGCCGACGTGGTGCTACCGCTGGCCGAGGGCTGGGCGCAGGCGGTGCGCGACGACACCGGCGGCCGAGGGGTCGACATCGTGGTCGATCCCGTTGGCGGCGATGCGTTCGACGACGCCATTCGAGTGCTGGCGACCGAGGGTCGTTTGTTGGTGCTCGGCTTCGCTGCAGGACAAGGCATTCCGGTGGTCAAGGTGAACCGGCTGCTGCTGCGCAACGTCAGCGTCGTTGGCGTCGGCCTTGGCGAGTTCATCAACCGCACACCTGGCTCTGCGGCAGAGTTCGCGACCGGTCTCGGCAAGCTCGTCGCCGCGGGGCTGAGACCGCCACCGCCCGTGCGCTATCCGCTGTCCGAGGGGCAGGCTGCGCTGCAATTCCTGGCTGATGGCGGGGTGCGCGGGAAACTCGTGCTGGAGGCGCGATGAGCGCTTGCGCGAAGAGCAGAGGACGGCGATGAGCGCTTGCGCGAAGAGCAGTGGGCCGCGATGAGCGCTTGCGCGAAGAGCAGTGGGCCCCGATGAAGCTCCCGCGCGCCTTGGCCTTCGACGTCTTCGGAACCGTCGTCGACTGGCGCAGCAGCATCATCGGCGAGCTGGAGATGTTCGGCGAAACCCATGGTCTGGCCGCGGATTGGGCGACATTCGCCGACGACTGGAGGGCCGGCTACCCGGCCGCGATGGATCGGGTCCGAAGCGGTGAGCTGCCTTGGTTGAAGATCGACGCACTGCACCGCCTGATCCTCGACGAACTTCTCGACCGTGCGGGCATCGACTCCGTGCCGCAAGAAGAGATCGACGAGTTGAACCTCGCGTGGCATCGACTCGATCCATGGCCAGACTCGGTGGCGGGTCTGACGCGGCTCAAGGAGAGTTTCATCATCACGACGCTGTCCAACGGAAACGTTTCGCTGCTGACCGACATGGCCAAGCGCGCCGGGTTGCCATGGGACTGCGTGATCTCCGCCGAACTGTTCCGCCACTACAAGCCGGACCGCGAGGCCTACCTCGGATGCGCAGACCTTCTCGACCTTGCGCCTGGGGACCTGATGCTCGTCGCTGCGCATCCCAGTGATCTGCGGGCGGCGCGCGATGCGGGATTGATGACGGGATACGTCGCCAGACCGCTCGAACTGGGCCCCGGCCGGACACCTCCCATGGTCGAAGAAGGCGAGTTCGACGTCGTGGCCGACGACTTCGGAGACCTTGCTGACAAACTGGTGTCGTGAGCACCGCAGGCATCGCCCTAGTGGGTGTCGCCATCGTCGTCGGACTGTTCGGCATCCTGGTCCCGCTGCTGCCCGGCTCGATCCTGGTCGGTGGGGCGATTCTGGTGTGGGCGCTGGTCGAGCGCACGACGGTCGCCTGGGTGACGCTCGGGCTCGCCGCGGTCTTTCTCGGCGCAGCCCTGCTGATCAAATACTTGTGGCCGATGAAGCGCATGCGAAGTGCCGATGTGAGCACGTGGAGTCTGTTCGCGGGCGGACTGCTGGGGATCATCGGCTTCTTCGTGGTGCCCGTCGTCGGATTGATCCTGGGATTCGTCCTCGGGGTGTACCTCGCGGAACTCGCGACCCGTAACGATCGCCGGCTCGCGTGGGCGTCGACGAAGCACGCGATGAAGGGCGTTGCGCTGTCCATGGTGGTGGAGTTGGCTGGCGCATTGATGGCCGCAGGCGTGTGGCTGGCCGCCGTGCTGCTTGGCTGAGCCGAGATATACTCCCGTCGTCGTAGCTTCTTGGATCGCACCGGCCATGCCACGTCACGGCATTCACGATGACTCACTCTGATGAAAGGGTCCGGCCCCTTCTTCGCCGGTGAACCCGCACCGCCCGCGTCGCCCCCGTGAGGATGGCGCAGCCCTGCGCTACCTGGAGAGGTGGCGGCACTTCGTGGAGCTCGCAGAACGCGACAGCCGCGAGCGAAAGAGTGTCGACTGGAGATGTCCGTGCTGTGGCGCCGACCGGTATCGCTATGAGGCGCGAGATCGGCTGGAGTCGTTGATGCGCAACGGCGGTCGGCGCGCTCATCGGCTCAGGGTCGCCGTTGCCCGGCTCGACGAGCGCTACCGCGAGGCAACTGCCGAGCTGCCGCGCTGGCGAGTCGACTCGTGGTCTTCAACCGACGAGCGCTGGTTTAGGTCTTGGGAGGGACCCTTGCAAGCCGAGCCCTGGTGGAATCGGAGGGACAACTGGTGATACCGCCTCCATGCGAGCATCATGGCAGCATGCCTGAAACCAAGATCACGGTCATCTACGAAAACCCCGTCAACCCTGCTGAATTCGAATCTGCCTACGAGGCAGAGCAGTTGGAGGCCGCCCGCAAGTTTCCCGGGCAGATTCGGTTCGAGGCGTCGAAGGTCTGGCCCAAGGAGGACGGTTCGCCAACCCCGGCCTACCGGATGATCGACATCTACTATCCCGACTACGACGCGGCCTGTGCCGCGGTCACCACTGCCGAGGCCGGGGCGTTCTTCGAGGCGCTGGGCCGGTTGGCCACTGGCGGAGTGCGGATCCTGATGTCGGACGTCGAGGTGCCCCAAGAGCGCTGACGTCGATGTGGATCGGCTGGCTGGAGTTCGACCTATTGCTCGGCGACGTCCACTCGCTCAAGGAGAAGCGCTCGGTGGTGCGTCCGCTGGTTGCCGAACTTCAGCGCCGCCTGAGCGTTTCGGCCGCAGAGTCCGACTGTCTGGACCTGCACCGCCGCGCCGGCGTGGGGATGTCGGTGGTCGCCGCGGACCGGGCGCACGTCGTCGACGTGCTCGACGCGGCCGAGCGACTGGTGGCTGCCCGCCCGGAGGTCGAACTGCTCTCGGTCAAGCGGCGGCTGTACCACGGCGACGACGAATAGCGATCAGCCGACCAGGCTGGCTCGCATCCGCTTGACTTGATCGGGCGTGACACCGATTGCCTCGAGATAGCCTGCGGCCGAACCATAGTCGGTAGCGATCGTCCGCCATGCCGCGTCGAGATATTCCTCGCGCACACCGAGGACCTCTTCGGTCAGTCGGGCCTCCGCGAACGTGACGATCTCGTCGGTGTTGCCCTCGCGGGTACGTACTGACTCCAGGATGCTTTCCCGAAGCCGGGGCACGGCATCGTTGCTTCGCAGGAAGTCCGCCACGATCGCGTCGCGCCGCACGCCGACGGTCTCCAGCACGAACGCGACCGTGAACCCGGTCCTGTCCTTGCCGGCAAAGCAGTGCGTGAGTACCGGTCGCTCGTCGGCGAGCATCGAAATGACCTGTCGCACAGCAAGATGCGCACCAGGCAGCGCCGGGAACCGTTCATACTCCTCGGTCATGAACCGGCCCGCGGCCGCGGCTGTCGCTTCGTCGTCGGACTTCTCGGTCATCATCTTCTGAAACGCACTCTCGTGCGGTGCCTCCGCCTGGTTCGCGGCCAACTCGTGGAACGGAAGCATGTGGATCGCGACCCCGTCGGGTACCTTGCCTGGCCCACGGCGCTCGACTTCACGCAACGAACGCAAATCGGCCACGTCGGTGACGCCAAATCCGGACAGTGCCGCGCGGCCCGCGTCGTCGAGCGCGCTGAGTTCACTCGACCGGAAGAATCGCCCGGGTCGGATGCCCGTCTCCTCCGCGATGTCACGGAAGTTCCACGCCCCTGAGAGGGCGTCTGGGTTGGCGGACATCTACGACGTCACCGCCGTGTTGGTTACCGCGGAAGCGAAGGCTGACTTCTCTCGGCCAAGCTCGGCGCGAGCGATGCTGCGGATGTGCACCTCGTCGGGCCCGTCGAACAGCCGCATCGCCCGGTGCCAGCCGTACAGCCGCGCCAGCACGGTGTCGTCGCTGACGCCCGCCGCGCCGTGCACTTGGATGGCGCGGTCGATGACGTTGCACGCCATCTGGGGTGCCACCGCCTTGATCATCGCGACCTCGTTGCGCGCCTCCTTGTTGCCCTTCTCGTCGATCACCCACGCCGCCTTGTGACAGAGCAAGCGGGCCTGGTCGATTTCGTTGCGCGACAACGCAACCTGCTGCTGCACCACGCCCTGCTCGGCCAGCGGCTTTCCAAACGCGATCCGCTTGTTCACCCGGTCGACCATCAACGCCAACGCTCGCTCGGCCACGCCGATCGCGCGCATGCAATGGTGAATGCGGCCGGGGCCGAGGCGGGCCTGGGCGATCGCGAAGCCACTGCCCTCTTCGTGGAGGAGGTTGGTGACGGGCACGCGAACGTTGTCGAAGGTGATCTCGCAATGCCCGTGCTGGTCCTGCCACCCGAAGACAGGCAGCGACCGCTCGACCGTCACACCGGGGGTGTCGATGGGCACCAGGATCATCGACTGCTGCTGATGGCTCGCGGCATCGGGGTTGGTGCGGCCCATCACGATCAGGATCTTGCATCGCGGGTCGGCGGCTCCCGATATCCACCACTTGCGGCCGTTGATGACGTAGTCACCCCCGTCGCGCAGCATCGTCGTCTGGATGTTGCGCGCATCGCTGGAGGCCACCGCAGGCTCGGTCATCGCGAAGGCACTGCGGATCTCACCGTTCAACAACGGCTCTAGCCACTGTTTACGCTGCTCCTCCGTCGCGAACAGGTGCAGCGTCTCCATGTTCCCCGTATCGGGCGCGGCGCAGTTGGTCGCTTCTGGAGCCAGTTCCATGCTCCATCCGGTGAGTTCGGCCAGCGGCGCGTACTCCAGGTTCGTCAGCCCGGACTCCGATGGCAGGAACAGGTTCCACAGCCCACGGTCGCGGGCCAGCTTCTTGAGGTCTTCGACCACCGGCGGCACCGTGTGGTCGTCAGGTCCTGCGGCGTGCCGGTAGGCGTCGTAGGACGCCTCGGCAGGGAATACGTGCTCGACCATGAATTCCGAGAGTCGATCGTGGTAATCGCGCCCTTTTGGCGTCATTGCGAAGTCCATGACGGCCACGATATGACACCTGTCGAAACCCGATCCAAGCGCGCTAAGGATTCACCAAGAATCTGCCAAGCGGCGGGTGTGAAGCTCTCTTCATCGCAAGAAGCGATTTCAAGAATAACGAAAGGGCGCCGAACCCCAGCTGGGTTCCAACCCGACGACAAAAGGGCGCGAACCCCAGCTGGGTTCGCGCCCTTCTTGTCGTCTGCGCAAGGGCTGCGAAGTGCTCTCAGCCGGTCCAAGGATCTCTAAAGAAATCTTTTAGGGCCTGATCAGAAGGTTCTCTCATCGCAAGAAGCGAAACCAAAACCACCAAAGGGAGAACACGAAATGATCAACCGCATCGCTACCGCCACCATCGCCGCCGCTGCCTTCGGACTGGCCGCCTTCGCGGGCACCGCCACCGCCAACGCCAGCGGGATCGACGACACTTTCCTCGACAACGTCCACGAGGCAGGGATCGTGTTCGACTCGAACAAGGCAGCGTTCGACGACGCCGCTCTGGTGTGCAAGCAGCTGGCGTCCGGGCAGACCGGAGTCCAGGTGGCCCAGAACATTCTCGACCAAACCGACCTGACGAAGCACCAGGCGGCGGTCTTCGTCGTCGAATCGACCTACGCCTACTGCCCCGGTTACACCGACCGGATCGCGCCGACCGCCTGACGGCGCGCGCACTACCGCAAAGGGCGGGAACCCAGTGGGGTTCCCGCCCTTTGCGATCGTGTCGTGCTGTGGTGGGCTCAACCGCGGTGGTATGGGCGCCAGGCCTGGATGCCTGCGGCGGGGGAACGGCGGCGAGCTGTCCCGCAATTGCCGAGGTCAGGCCGTGTGGTGTGCGAAGCTGACACCGTGGTCGACGAAAAGGTCCGCGTGGTGGTCGGCGACGATCACCCGTTGTTTCGTGACGGCGTCGTCCGTGCGCTAGTGGCGAGTGGGTCCATCGACGTCGTCGCCGAGGCCGACGACGGACTCAGCGCGCTCGAGCTCATCCGCACCCACGGACCGCAGGTTGCGTTGCTCGACTACCGGATGCCCGGACTGGACGGCGCCCAGGTGGCTGCGGCGGTGCTGCGCGACGAACTTCCCACCCGAGTGCTACTGATCTCCGCCCACGACGAGTCGGCAATCGTCTTCAACGCGCTACAGGAAGGCGCGGCGGGGTTCATCTCCAAGGAGTCGTCGCGAACCGAGTTGGTCGAAGCGGTGCTCAACTGCGCCAAGGGTCGCGACGTCGTCGCCCCGGCCCTCGCCGCGGGGTTGGCGAGCGAGATCCGCAAACGACGCGAGCCAGCCGGACCGGTGCTCAGCCCGCGCGAGCGCGAGGTGCTCGACATGATCGCCAAGGGGCAGACGATTCCTGCGATGGCGGCCAAGCTCTACTTGGCTCCGTCGACCGTCAAGACACACGTCCAGCGGCTCTACGAAAAGTTGGGCGTCGGTGATCGCGGTGCCGCCGTCGCCGAGGCGATGCGGCGCGGACTGTTGGAATAGCGTGCGCAGCTCCGTCGCCCGGATCGTCGACTACTTCGCGGCAGAGCCCGTACGGGTGTCGGCCCTGCTGCGCCTGCCGCTGATCGTGTTGATGGGCTTCCTGGTGTGGATGTGGGAGGTCGACAGCTGGCTGCCCGAGGTATACGAGGTGATCCTCGGGGTCTACGCAATCGCCGCCCTGCTGTGGGCGGTAGCGGTGTTCCGGGGGCCAGTGCCGTGGTGGGGTGGGCTGATCTCCACCGGCTTCGACGTGCTGGCAGTTGCGTCGCTGTGCGTCGTGTCCGGCGGCGCCACCGCTGCTCTGCTGCCGGTCTTCTTCCTGCTACCGCTGTCGGTAGCATTCGGCGATCGTCCCGTGATGACGGGCGTGCTCGGCCTCACCACGGCGGCGTGCTACCTCATCGCGTGGATCATCTACTCGAAGCGTGACGATCAGGTCGGCTTGCCCGACGTGGTCTATCTGCAGGTCGGCTTCCTGCTGTGGCTTGCGGTCGCGACGACGGCCCTGTGCTTTGTGCTGACCAGACGACAGGCGCGCGTCAACGCGCTGCTCGAGATGCGTCGCCGGCTGGTCGCCGAGTCGATGCAGGCCGACGAACGGACCAACCGCGAGCTGGCCGAGCACTTGCACGACGGACCGTTGCAGGTGCTCTTGGCCGCGCGACTGGAACTCGACGAGGTCCGCGAGCGAAACCCCGACCCGACGCTCGATGCGGTCTACTCGGCGCTCAACGACACGGCCGCGGGGCTGCGCTCGACCGTGACGGCGTTGCACCCGCAGGTGCTCGCCCAGCTTGGCCTCACGGAGGGCCTGCGTGAATTGCTCAAGCAGGCCGAGGCCCGCTTCCTCGTCAACGCTGAGTTGGAGGAGGTCGGCAGGCCGGATTCGCAGGCACTGCTCTATCGGGCGGCGCGCGAACTCTTGACGAACATCCAGAAGCACGCCAGCGCGACGGAGGTCACCGTACGGCTATTCCGCAGGGGAGACCGGATCGTGCTGACCGTCGCCGACGATGGCATGGGCTTCGAGCCATCGATCGTCGACAAGCGCGTGGCCGAGGGGCACATCGGGCTTGCGTCGCTTCAGGCCCGCTTCGATTCGATGGGCGGCGCGATGCGCATCGACTCCACGCTCGGCGAGGGCACGCTGGTGACGGTCACGTCGCCGCCCGAGACAGCGGCCTGAGACAGCGGCCTGAGACAGCGGCTTGAAACAGCGAGGAGGCCCTCCCCGGGAAGGGGAGGGCCTCGCTGGTGTGGCCGAGCAGCGGATCAGCCGCGGTGGTACTGGCGCCACGCCTGGATGCCTGCGACTGGGTTGTAGGCGGGCGTTGCATAGGTGTTGGGGGCGTGAAAGTTGCCATTGGTGGTCGAGATCGATGGGGCCGAACCGGGTGTGGTGGCGGTGGCTGCATTGGCCGCGCCTGCCAGGCCGAGGGCTGCGCCGCCGATAATGCCAGCGGAGACGATGGGCAGTGCGGCGTAGAAGGTGAGGCTGCGGGCGGCGGTGCGGATGGTGGTGATTTCGTAATCTCCTGTGTGAGTGTGGTTTTCGTTTTTCTCGGCCGGTGTTTCCGGCGATGAGATAACTATGTCTGCTCACTGCGGAGATGTATGTCGGGCGAACGGGGGTGAGACCGGATGAACTCGATGTCCACCGATCGGGGGAACGAGCCTTACTTGGTGGTCAGCCCGCGCGCGATGACCAGTCGCTGGATCTGGTTGGTGCCCTCGAAGATTTGGGTGATCTTTGCTTCGCGCATATAGCGCTCGACCCGGTAGTCGCGGGTGTAGCCGGCTCCGCCGAACACCTGGACCGCGTCGGTGGTCACCTTCATCGCCGCATCCGTCGCGACCAGCTTGGCCACGCTGGCCTCGGTCGAGTACGGCCGGCCCGCGTCGCGGCGTCGTGCGGCGTCGAGGTAGGTCGCCCTCGCACTGACGACGGCCGCGGCCATGTCGGCGAGCAGGAAGCCGAGCCCCTGATGGTCGATGATCTTGCGGCCGAACGTCGTTCGCTCGTTGGCGTAGCGGACCGCCTCATCGAGCGCCGCTTGTGCGATACCGGTGGCGACGGCCGCGATCCCGAGTCGTCCCGAATCCAGTGCACTGAAGGCGATCTGAAGGCCCTGGCCCTCGGCGCCGATGCGACGGTCGGCATCGAGGCGGGCGTTGTCGTAGAAGGCCGACGTCGTGGGGACGGCATGTAGGCCCATCTTCTCCTCGGGCTTGCCGAAGCTCAATCCCTCCAGATCTCCGGGCACCAGGAAGCAGCTGATGCCCCTGGAGCCTCCTCCCGTGCGCGCGAACAGCGTGTAGAAGTCGGCCACTCCGCCGTGGGTGATCCACGACTTCGACCCGTTGAGTACGTAGGTGCCGTCGTCCGCCTTGGCGGAGCACCGCAGCGCGGCTGCGTCGGAGCCCGCCTGCGGCTCTGACAAACTGTATGCGCCAATTTGGTTGCCCGACAACATCTCTGGTAGCCAGCGCTGCTTCTGCTCGTCGGTACCAAAGGACAGCAGCGGGTGCGAGGACAGGCTGTGCACGCTGACGGCGACGGCGACCGCGGCCCAACGCGCGGCGAGCTCCTCGAGCACCTGCAGGTAGACCTCGAACGGTTGACCGCCGCCACCCCACTCCTCGGGCTGCGGCAGGCTCAGCAGTCCCGCTGCGCCGAGCTGGGCGAAGACGCCGTCGGGGTAGGTCTCCGACCGTTCGTGTTCGTCGACGATCGGATCGAGCAGCTTGTCCGCGACGTCACGCGTCAGCGCGATCAGTTCGACGGCATCGTCGGTGGGCAACAATCGATCGACCGGCATACTGGGACATCCTAGTTTCTGGAGATGACCACCAGCGCGGCCGCCACCAGGCCGATGCCTAGAGCCTCGGCGAGCGTTGGCCGTTGCGCGAGAACGACCGCCCCGACGATCGCGGCCGTCACCGGTAGCAGCGCGAGCAGAAGCGCGAACGTCGCGCTGCCGATGCGGGTCAGCACGACCTGGTCGAGCGCGTAGGGCACGGCGGTGGACAGCACCCCGACGGCGAGGCCGAGCAGCTACGTGCGCGGGTCGGCGAAGACGGCTCCGTCGGCGAGCAACTGTCCGAGCAGCAGCGGCACCGCCAGCAGCACGGCGGCCGCAGTCATGCCGACGGCCAGGGAATCAAGCCCGGCGCCCGCGTCCGCGACCCTCTTGCCCACCAGGATGTAGCCCGCCCACAGTGCGGCCGCGAGCAGTGCGAAGCCGATGCCGGCGAGGTTGGCACGCAACTCGATCCCTGCCAGTAGGGCGACGCCCGCGGCAACCAGCAGCACGGCGACCAGGTCTCCGGGTCTTCGGGAGCTCAGCGTCGCGACCGCCACCGGGCCCAGAAACTCAATGGCAACCGCGGTGCCGAGGGGAATCCGTGCGATCGCCTCGAAGAAGGCGACGTTCATGCCGACCGTGACGACGCCGAACGCCGCCGCCCACGCAAGCCCGCGGCGGCTCCACGACGTCCGCCACGGTCGTCGCCAAGCGGTGAGCGCAATGGCCGCCGAAGCGCAGCGCAGCCAGGCGACGGCGGCGGGCTCGGTGGTCTCGAAGAGGAAGACGGCGAGCGCCGCGCCGACGTACTGCGACACCGCCCCGACGACGAAGAACATCGGCAGGAACATCGGCACCGACCACGCGGGGACGCGCGATCCGGTCGTCACGGTGTTCGAGTCGAGCTACAGCGCTGCGTTGATGGCGTCTACCCGATCCTTGGCGTCACCGAAGAGCATCTGAGTGTTCTCCCGGAAGAACAGCGGGTTCTGCACGCCCGCATAGCCCGAGGCCATGGAGCGCTTGAAGACGATGACGTTGTCGGCGTTCCACACCGTCAGCACCGGCATGCCTGCGATCGGGCTGGTCGGATCCTCGGACGCGGCAGGATTCACGGTGTCGTTGGCGCCGATCACCAGGACGACGGCCGTGTCGTCGAAGTCGTCGTTGATCTCGTCCATCTCCAGCACGATGTCGTAGGGCACCTTGGCCTCGGCCAGGAGCACGTTCATGTGGCCTGGCAGCCTGCCCGCGACGGGGTGGATGCCGAACCGCACGTTGACGCCGCGTTCGCGCAGCTTGCGGGTCAGGTCGGCCACCCCGTACTGGGCTTGGGCGACAGCCATGCCGTAGCCGGGGGTGATGATCACCGAGTCGGCGCCGTGGAGAAGTTCGGCGACGCCCTCGGCGGTGATCTCGCGGTGCTCGCCGTAGTCCTTGTCCTCAGCGGGCCCCGCTTCGATTCCGAAGCCGCCTGCGATGACGGAGATGAACGAGCGGTTCATCGCCTTGCACATGATGTAGGACAGGTAGGCACCGGAGGAGCCGACGAGCGCGCCGGTGATGATCAGCAGGTCGTTGCCGAGCAGGAAGCCCGACGCCGCCGCGGCCCAGCCGGAGTAGCTGTTGAGCATCGAGACGACCACCGGCATGTCGCCGCCGCCGATCGAGGCGACCAGGTGCCAGCCGAGTAGGAGCGCAAGCACGGTCACCCCGATCAGCAGCCACAGGTTCGGGGTGATGACGAACCAGATGGTGAGTACGAAGAACAGCACGAGCGCACCGACGTTGAGGATGTTCTTGCCGGGCAGCATCAGCGGTGCCGAGTTGATGCGCGCCGACAGCTTGAGGTTGGCCACGATCGATCCGGTGAACGTGACCGCGCCGATGAAGACGCCGATGAACACCTCGGCGGAGTGGATGCCGGACAATCCCTCTGCGCCGAGCTTGAGGGCTTCCTCGCCGCCCGGGTTACCCTCGACGAGCAGGTAGCCGTTCCAGCCGACCAGCACCGCGGCGAGACCGACGAACGAGTGCAGTAGGGCGATCAACTCGGGCATCCCGGTCATCTCGACGACCTTGGCGCGCCACAGGCCGATCGCCGCACCGATCGCCATGGCACCCACGAGCAGGGCTACGCCCAGCAGCTCGATGTGCCTTGCGAGCGCGAGGGCGATGGTCGCGATCAGGGCGACGGACATCCCGGCGATACCGAAAGTGTTGCCGCCCTTCGATGTCTCGTGCTTGGACAGCCCGGCCAGGGCCAGGATGAACAGCAGGGCCGCGACGAGGTACGCCGCGGTGGCGGCAGTCTCCAGGGTGAACATGCGATCCGTTCCGATGGTTTGAGCGAGGCTAGAGGCTGCGCGTCAGCTGCGCGAGAACATGGCAAGCATGCGGCGAGTCACCGCGAAGCCGCCGAAGACGTTGATGCTTGCGAGCAGGATGGCGACGAAGGCCAGCGAGGTGATGACGGGATCGCCGTGGCCGATCTGCAACAGTGCGCCGACGACGATGATGCCCGAGATCGCATTCGTCACCGACATCAGCGGCGTGTGCAGGGCATGGTGTACGTGACCGATCACGTAGTAACCGATGACGATCGCCAGGGCGAAGACCGTCAAGTGCACCTGCAGTGCGGACGGGGACAGCGCGATCAGCGCGAACAGCAGCGCGGCGGCGGCGAAGGTCAGGCCAAGTCGGCGCCCCGTCGACATCTTCTCCTTGGCCTTCGGCGCTGCAACCGGTGTGGCAGCGACGGCAGGCGCCGCCGAAACCTGCACGGGTGGCGGCGGCCAGGTGGTCTCGCCGTCACGCACGACGGTGACCGACCGTTGCACGACGTCGTCGAAGTCGAGGGTGAGTTCCCCGTCCTTTTCCGGGGTGAGCAGCTTGAGCAGGTTGACCAGGTTGGTGCCGTAGAGCTGCGACGCCGTGGCAGGCAACCGGCCCGCCAGATCGGTGTAGCCGATGATCGTCACGCCGTTGTCGGTGACGACGGCCTGATCCTTGACGGTGCCCTCGACGTTGCCGCCGTTGGCGGCGGCCATGTCCACGATCACGCTGCCCGGGTTCATCGAGGCGACCATCGCGCCGGTGATGATGCGCGGCGCAGGCTTACCCGGGATCAGCGCGGTGGTGATGATGATGTCGACGTCCTTGGCCAACTCGGCGTACAGGGCCGCCTCGCGTGCCTTGTAGTCGTCGCCCATCTCCTTTGCGTAGCCGGTGGCCGACACTTCGGCTGCCGCAGGGTCGACGGGCACGTACTCCCCGCCGAGCGATTTGACCTGATCGGCGACCTCGGGCCGCGGATCGGTGGCCCGCACGACGGCGCCCATGCTGCCTGCGGCACCGATCGCGGCCAGCCCGGCCACGCCTGCGCCGACCACCAGCACCTTGGCAGGCGGCACCTTGCCCGCCGCCGTCACCTGCCCGGTGAAGAACCGACCGAAGCTGTGCGCAGCCTCGACGACCGCCCGGTACCCGGCGATGTTGGCCATCGACGACAGCACGTCCAGTGACTGCGCCCGCGAGATACGCGGCACCGCGTCCATCGCGAGCACGGTGATGGGACGTGCGGACAGCTTCTCGACGAGTTCGGGGTTGAGCGCAGGCGAGATCAGACCGATCACCGTCGCACCGTCGCGTACGGCCGCGATCTCGGCGTCCGATGGTGCATTGACCTTCAGCACGACGTCAGCGCTCCAGGCATCACCGATTTCAGCGCCTGCATCGACGTACGCGGAATCGGCGAAGCTGGACTCGGCGCCCGCGCCGGACTCGACGACCACGGAGTAGCCCAGCTTGATGAGTTGCCCGACGGTCTGCGGCGTGCCAGCCACCCGCGTCTCACCAGGGTGAGACTCGCGCGGTATCCCGATAATCATGCGAAGAGTCTCCCATTGGCTGTGCGAAGCGCACCTACCCGTCCGGGGGACAGAGGTGTGATTGTCAGCGCAGTTGATGGGTGCACGTGATCAGGCCACACCCACGCAGGTCCGGAATCCCGCGGGTGTCAATGTGGAGTCAGGCCGAGCGCGGATGTCGCGCTGCGTCCGTTATGAACATTTCAGTGCCTCGACTTTGGTGGCACTACGCCCTCTGGTCGGCTGGCCGAGCGGCTGTTCGCGACCAACTGACGGTTAGGCGGCTGCCCGCTCCGCAGCGGTCCCGTCGGCGCTCTCGCAGAACCAGTCTGTACACGGACTCGTTCGGCTACTACCGTCAGTAGTAGTGCTGTTTGGCGTGACGGGATGGCGGATTCGATGGCCGAGCACTCTCACCAGGTGCGAATCGATTGGGACCGTGTCTTCCGTTGGAGCGCAGCGTTTTTCGGTATCGCCGTCGCGCTGCATGCCGCCGACCATCTACGACGGGGCATGGACGTGGTCCCTCCGGCGGTGATGGTGGCGGGCATGGTGCAGCTCGCGCTGGCTGCGCTCACCGTAGGTTTGGTGTTCGCGGGCAGCCGATGGGCTACCTACGCCGCCACGGTGGTGGGGTTCGTCAGCGCGGTGGGGTTCACCGCCGCTCATCTGCTGCCGAACTGGGGCTTCTTCAGCGACAGTTGCATCAACGCATCAACGCATCAACGCATCGCCGGCTGCGCGGGTCACGTGGTTTTCGTGGGTGACCGCGATTCTCGAAATATTCGCCGACGTGCTCTTTGGCGCGGTTGGCGTCATGGTCCTTCGGGCGCGGCGCCGGTCGAGCCTTCCTGGCTCGGCGCAACAGCGCTGAGCACGGCCGACCACTCGCCTAGCTCCGTACGTCGCGGCCATGGCGCGGGCGTGCTCTCGATGGTCGAGATCGCGATGCAAACCGAATACAAGTGCGGCGCCGTCGGCGACGTCGTCGCATGTCTTCGGGAGCGTGCAGAGGTCAATCCCGAAGCTGCCGAGGACCGGCCGAACGACGCGCAGGCAGGGCCGCACTTCCGCTGCCTACCGAGCCGCAGGTGCACCATGTTGGCGTCCGTGCTGGGATGGATGGCGATGATCTATCGAATGCGGATCTACCGGGCGGTGCCGCAGAACCTGCCGATATTCCACGAGTTCTTCCGCACGCACCTGTTGCCGGTGCAGCTGTGTCACGGTGCGCGGTTGCTCGGCCGGTGGGAAACCGAAGATGGCCGGGTCGTCGCGGTTTGGGAGTATGACGACCGCGAGGCGTACGAGCGCGTGCAAGCAGCGGTGGCCGCAGATCCTGCAACTCGTCGTGCGCAGGACGTACGGCGAGGGCTGCCAGCGCTGTTCACCGAGAAGGACGAGGTGTTCATGAGGTGTGCGCCCGAGTTTGACCACGCCGCGGAACGCGGAGTGAGCTAACGGGCATGCCAGGCTGATCACCATGGATATGCGTGTTGGGCGGTGAAGACACCACTCGACACGAGAAGGGCTTTCGCCGGCTCACTCCGATACCCGCTCGATGACCCGCCGGTAGCGTCGGGTTCCGTGATCATCTGGATCAACGGCACTCACGGCTCCGGCAAGACGACGACCAGCGGCCTCGTACAGAAGCTAGTCCCGGGTTCACGAGTATTCGATGCGGAGAAGGTCGGCGAGACACTCATGGACATCACGCCGGGCTTGCCCGAAACGGACAACTTCCAACACTGGCCGCCGTGGCGAGCGCTCGTGGTCGAGACCGCGCGCCACGTGCTCGACTATGCCGGTGGCACCTTGGTGATGCCGATGACGGTGCTCGTGGAGCAGTACTGGCACGAGATCAGTTCGGGACTCAGCCGACATGGGATCCCTGTGCGGCACTTCGTCCTTCATGCCGACCAGGAAACGCTCCGCAAGCGCATCGAGGGCGATGTCGTCATGGGCCCCTCGGAGTTCCGGCTGGATTACCTGGAGCCCTACGCACAGGCTGCCCGCTCGTGGCTACACGATGCGGCCGAGGTCGTCGATACGACGAGCATCGCGCCAGAACAGGTGGCTCGGCGGATCGCGGACGCCGCCAATGGCGCACCTGCGATGTGACCGCGAGTGCTCGGGCCTCGTCTCCGCGCTTTCGGCCGGGATGCCGCGGGGGTCAATTTAGATTCAGGCTGATCGCAGGTGTTTCCCAGCCCCAGTACGTCCGTTACCAATGGTGCAGTGCGTGTGACGTTGCCTGACTTCTGCTGCTGTCGCTGACACACACCCGTCCAGCCTCAGCCGATCAGAGAGTCGCAACCAAATGTCCGTATTCGTCGACATCACGCCCGAGGAGTCCGTAGCCGACTCGCCCGTGAGCCGCGCCGCTCCCGGTCGTCGGCGCAAACTCGTCACCGCGGCCGTGCTGCCGCTCGTTTCGGTGCTGGTGTTCGCCATCGTGTGGCAGCTGGTCGCGGTCGCAGGCATCTGGAATCAGACCTTCGTGCCCTACCCAAGCACGGTGTGGCGTGCGTTCGTCGACGTCTCGACCACTCACGACGGTGTACGCGGCTACGCGGGATACCTGCTGTGGGAGCACCTGTACATGACGTTGCGGCGGGTATTCGCCGGCGTCGTGATCGGTGTGACTCTCGGCGTGCTGCTTGGCCTGGTGATGGGTTCCATCGGGTGGGTGCGCAGCGTGCTGGAGCCGTGGCTCACCTTTCTGCGGGCGCTGCCGCCGCTCGCCTACTTCTTCCTTCTGGTGATCTGGCTAGGCATTGACGAAGCGCCGAAGATCACGCTCCTTGCGCTGGCGGCACTTCCTCCAGCGGCGGTCGCGACCACGGCGGCGGTCGTGGCCGCACCGGTCGGGCTGACGGAAGCCGCTCGCGCGCTTGGCGCCTCGCGCGTTCAAGTGATCCGCGACGTCGTGGTGCCGTCGGCATTGCCGGAGACCTTCACCGGCATCCGGCTCGCGGTCGGGATGGCCTATTCGTCGGTGGTTGCCGCCGAACTGTTCAACGGCATCCCCGGCATCGGCGGATTGGTCAAGGACGCAAGCAATTACAACAACACCCCGGTGGTGCTCGTCGGCATCTTCGCGATCGGGTTCTCGGGTCTTGTCATCGACGGTCTACTTCGCACCGTAGAGCGGCGCGCCGTCCCCTGGAGAGGAAAAATCTAGATGAAGTTCAAATCCCTGCTGGCCGTTGCCGCCATCTCGGTGATGGCGTTGGCGGGCTGCGCGGTCGACAATTCGGGGTCTGACTCTGCCAAGCCGACCATTCGCATTGGCTACCAAACCTTTCCGAGCGGCGATCTGATCGTCAAGAACAACAAGTGGCTCGAAGAGGCACTGCCGGATTACAACATCAAGTGGATCAAGTTCGACTCCGGCGCAGACGTCAACACCGCGTTCATCGCTAAGGAGCTCGACTTCGGCGCACTCGGCTCTAGCCCAGTGGCCCGCGGTCTGTCGGCGCCGCTGAACATCCCCTACAGCGTGGCGTTCGTCTTGGACGTGGCCGGTGACAACGAAGCGCTGATCGCACGCAACGGCACGAACATCAATACGATCGCCGACCTGAAGGGCAAGCGGATCGCGACCCCGTTCGCATCGACGGCACACTACAGCCTCTTGGCCGCGTTGGCGCAGAACAATCTGTCGCCCAAGGACGTTACGCTGATCGACCTGCAGCCGCAGGCGATCCTGGCCGCATGGGACCGCGGGGACATCGACGCCGCCTACACCTGGCTGCCGACGCTCGACGACCTCCGCAAGACCGGCAAGGACTTGATCACCAGCCGTCAGCTGGCCAAGGACGGCAAGCCGACGCTCGACCTCGCGGCGGTATCCAACGAGTTCGCCGCCGCGCACCCCGACGTCGTCGACAAGTGGCGCCAGCAGGAGGCGCGTGCGTTGAACACGATCAAGGACGATCCGACTGCCGCCGCCAAGGCCATCGCCGCGGAAATCGGCCTGACACCGGAAGTCGTTGCGGGACAACTGAAGCAGGGTGTCTACCTAACCCCCGACCAGCTGACCACGCCTGAGTGGCTGGGCACCGAGGGCAACCCCGGCAACATCGCGGTCAACTTGCAGAGTGCGTCACAGTTCCTCGCCGACCAGAAGCAGATTCCCGCGGCCGCATCCTTGAAGACGTTCCAGGACGCGATCTACACGAAGGGACTCCCGGGTGCCCTCAAACAGTGACCCCTCAAACAGTGACGACACGCATGACGGGCTGAAGATTCGCAGCGTCGAGCATCGGTACGGCCAGGGCAGGGATCAGGTAACTGCCCTTGGCCCAGTCGATCTCGACGTGGAGCCAGGAGCCTTCCTGGTTCTCGTCGGGGCATCGGGCTGCGGTAAGAGCACGCTGCTGCGGCTGATCGCCGGCTTCGAGGAGCCGACCGAGGGTGAGGTCAGGGTGTCGGGCGATTCGCCGACGCCGGGCGTCACAGCAGGGGTCGTCTTCCAACAACCGCGGCTGTTCCCGTGGCGCACGGTCGGCGGAAACGTCGACCTGGCACTGAAATACGCCAACGTGCCTCGCGACCGCCGGAGCGCCAGGCGCGACGAACTGTTGGAGCGCGTCGGACTCGAGGGCACGGCGGACCGCAAGATCTGGGAGATCAGCGGCGGCCAGCAGCAGCGGGTGGCGATCGCGAGGGCGCTGGCGGCCGAGACCCCGCTGTTCCTTCTCGACGAGCCGTTTGCGGCGTTGGACGCGCTCACCAGGGAGCGTTTGCAGGAGGACGTGCGTCAGGTGAGCGCGGAATCGGGCCGCACGACGGTCTTCGTCACGCACAGCGCCGACGAAGCAGCGTTCCTCGGCTCGCGGATCGTGGTGCTGACCCGTCGACCGGGCAAGGTCGCGTTGGATCTTCCCGTCGACCTGCCACGTACGGGTGTCGACGCCGACGAGTTGCGGCGCTCACCCGAGTACACCCGGCTACGCGCCGAGGTCGGCAAGGCCGTCAAGGCTGCTGCGGCCTGAGAGCGGGTTTCGCCTGCTTACACCGGGGGGTAGGACGGCGGCGGGTAGACGCCGCGCAGGCCCCAGCCCAACGCGTTGAAGAAGTACTCGATCTCGTCACTGGCGTCGTAGTCAGGATTCGGGTCCACAAGTACCTCCAAGCCGGGCATGGTTTGACGTGAGTCTATGCCCTGCCACCCCGGCGTGGCCACGGGTCTTAAGCGATTGCATAAACTGGCCAACCAGTTGATTGGTCCACGGACCACGAGCCCGCCTACATATAGTGAGTCGCCATGTCCACCACTGAATCGCCGCCGAACGGGATGTCCCGGCGCGAGGAACTGCTGTCGGTCGCCACGAAGCTGTTCGCCGCGCGCGGTTACCACGGCACCAGGATGGACGACGTCGCCGACGCGGTCGGTCTGAACAAGGCGACGGTCTACCACTACTACGCGAGCAAGTCGCTGATCCTCTACGACATCTACAAGAGCGCCGCCGACTTCACCGTCGCCGCACTGCACGACGATCCGACGGCGTCGGCCCGCGAGACCATCTACCACTTCACCCGGCGGCTCCTCGTCGGCATCGCCAGCGACATCGAGCGCGCGGCGGTCTACTTCCAGGAGGGGCCCTACATCACGGAGTGGTTCACCGAGGATCAGGTGGCCTACATCCGTACGGCTGAGGCGACGGTCTACGAGCACGTCCGCGACGTCATCGACCGCGGCATCGCCAGTGGCGAGTTCTACGACTGCGACTCGCACGTCCTCGCCCTTGGCTACATCGGCATGACGTTGGGTGCCTATCGGTGGCTGCGGCCGCACGGCAGGCGCAGCGCGCAGGAGATCGCCGTGGAATTCAGTACGGCTCTGCTTCGAGGGCTGATTCGCGACGAAGCCGTCCGCGCCGAGACGCCGCTCGGAATCGACGCCATCTCGTCGAAGCCATGAAGTCGACGGTGTTGTCGCGCCGCGACCTCGACTTTCTGCTGTACGAGTGGCTGCGCGTCGACGAACTCACCAAGCGGGCGCGCTTCGTCGACCACTCGCGCGAGACGTTCGACGGGGTTCTCGACCTGTGCGAACAGCTCGCCACCAGATACTTCGCACCGCACAACAAGAAGAGCGACGCGAACGAGCCCACCTTCGACGGCGAGCGCGTCACGGTCATCGGTGAGGTCAAGGAGGCGATCGACGCCTTCGCCGAGGCTGACCTACTGAGCATGAGCATGGACCACGAACTCGGCGGCGCGCAGCTGCCGGTGAGCGTGGCGCAGGCGGGCTTCGCCTGGATGTCGGCGGCCAACGTGAGCACGTCGGGCTACCTGATGCTGACCATCGCCAACGCGAACCTGGTGAGCAAGTTCGGCACCGACGAGCAGATCGAGACCTTCGTCAAACCGATGCTCGCAGGCAAATTCACCGGAACGATGGCCCTGTCGGAGACGCAGGCCGGCTCGTCGCTCGCCGACATCCTCACGCGCGCCGAACCGTGTCCAACGTCGGGAGCCGACGGCACCTATCGCCTGACCGGGTCGAAGATGTGGATCTCCGGCGCCGAACACGAACTCAGCGAGAACATCGTCAACCTGGTGCTTGCGAAGATTCCCGGCGGCCCCGCGGGCACCAAGGGCATCTCGCTGTTCATCGTTCCGAAGTACCTGGCCGACGGCACTCGCAACGGGATATCGATCGCAGGCCTCAATCACAAGATGGGCCAACGCGGTATCACCAACACGGTGCTGAATCTCGACGGCGCGGTGGGGTACCTGCTCGGAGAACCGCACCGCGGGCTGAGCTACATGTTCCACATGATGAACGAGGCTCGGCTCGGCGTCGGGATGGGCGCGGTGGCGCTGGGCTACACCGGCTATTTGAAGTCGCTGGAGTACGCGCGCGAGCGTCCCCAGGGTAGGCCGCTGTCAGCGAAGGACCCCTCGGCACCGCAGATCCCCATCATCGAGCATGCTGACGTCAAGCGAATGTTGTTGGCGCAGAAGGTTTACGTCGAAGGTGGTCTGGCACTGGCGCTTTACTGCGCGCGGCTGATCGACCTGCTCAACACCGCTGAGTCGCCCGAGGAGGCCGGCCGCATGTCCGACCTAGTGGACATCCTGACGCCCGTGGCCAAGGCGTGGCCGTCACAGTGGTGCCTGGAGGCGAACAACCTGGCGATCCAGGTCCACGGCGGATACGGCTACACCCGCGAGTACGACGTCGAGCAGCACTACCGCGACAACCGACTCAACCCGATACACGAGGGCACCAATGGAATCCAGAGCCTGGATCTGTTGGGCCGCAAGGTAACTCAGCGATCTGGCGCAAGCGTTCGCGAGCTGCAGTCCGTCATCGAGGCGACGGTGGCCTCAGCGAACGCGTCAGGAGGAGAAGCGGCCGAACTCGCTGCGGCGTTGTCGTCGTCCTGGGCGCGACTCGTGTCGGTGACCACGAGCATGTTGGGATCAGGCGATGTCGAGCTCGCGATGGCCAACAGCGCCGTATACCTGGAAGCCTTCGGTCACATCGTGATTGCGTGGATGTGGCTGGAGCAGTTCGTGGCGGCAGACGGCCGCTCGGGCGACTTCTACGACGGAAAGCGCCAGGCCGCCCGATTCTTCTTCCGCTACGAGCTCCCCAAGACGGAACCGCAACTGGATCTGCTGGAGAGTCTGGACCGCACCACGCTCGACATGCGTGACGGCTGGTTCTAGGAAGTAATCCACAGGCCCGTTTTGGGGTCTTGACACGTCACCGTTTCCCGATGGCAGTATCGAACGCATATTCGATTGGGGAGGTGAGGGCATGTTTGACCTGCAGGAAGTGGCTGCGCTTCAGTCACGACTGCAGACTGCCGTCGTCGAGCTGGCCGAGCTGCCGTTGGCCGAACTACCTGCCGAGGTCACCGATACGGTACTGGCCACTCTCGAAACCACGGAACGGCAGTTGCAGGCCACCGGATTCGAGGCGATCAACGCGCTGCGTGCCGACTACCCGGCGAGAAGCCGTCGACTGCGCGATCACCTGGCGAACATGCTGCACCTATCTGCCAGCGAAGCCGACGCGCGCATTGCCACGGCCGCGGACTTGTCCGGCCCGAGGTCGACCTTGCCCGAGACCGCGGCTGCTCTACGGCATGGGCTGATCGGGAAGGAGCACATCCGGATCATCCGCGACACCGTGGCCAAGCTGCCCGACACGGCCACCACCGAGGAGCGAGCACACCTCGATCTGGAGCTGGCCGCCGTCGCGGTCGCCGAGCGACCCGAAGTCCTTCGTCGGGAAGCTGCCCTGATGCTGGCCGATTACGACGCCACCCACGGCGATCCCGCCACCCGCGAACGCACGCGCGCGGCCCGACGCGAATTCGTCATGGGCCCTCAAGACGCCGACGGGATGCGCCGTGGCCGGTTCTGCCTCGACCCCGAGGCAGGCGCCTACCTGGAAATCCTGCTTGCCAAACTGGGCCGCCCAGGCATGTGCAACGCCGCCGATGACCTTCCCACCGTCGACGGTGACCCCGATCCCGGCGCGGCCGCCACCGACACCCGCAGCACCGGACAACGCAACCACGACGCCATCAAGACCGCCATGCGCGCACTCCTGATGTCGGGGAAGCTAGGCCAGCACCGCGGCCTGCCGGTGAGCGTGATCGTGACCATGACCCTTGATCAACTCGAAAGGGCCTCGGGGGTCGCGATCACCGGCGGCGGCTCCACGGTCCCCGCCGAGGTCGCCATCCGGATGGCCGCACACGCCCGCCACTGCCTCTATCTCTACGACGAGAAATCCGGAAGGCCGTTGTTCCTGGGCCGTTCGCAACGCCTGGCGTCTGCCGATCAACGCATCGTGCTGCACGCGATGGACGGCGGCTGCACCATGCCCGGTTGCGACCAACCCGCCTACAACTGCGAAGTCGGCCACCTCATCGACTGGCACCCTGACGGCACCACCGACATCGACCGCCTCACCCTCAATTGCCAAGACGCCAACCTGTCGACCGGCCCCACCGACGAGCAGTGGCAGGCTCGCCGCCGCTACGACGAACAATCGCTAGGCCAAACCCTTTGGTATCCGCCAAAATCCGTTGACCCAAGCCGGCAGCCGCGCACCAACAACTACCACCGTCGCACCAAACCACCGTCCGAACCCGACGCCGCGTAGGTGCTTTTTAGGCGTTTGAGGGGGAGATCTGCCGCGCCGGTCATACTAGCGCCTGCCATACCAGCGCCGGCCTTACCGCCGCGCCTGCCAGACTGCTGGCATGGCTAGCCCCGACGAGCGCTTGCTCACCAGCCGTGACTTCCCGGTGCATTGGCCGGTGCTGACCCGGTGGACCGACAACGACATGTTCGGGCACCTCAACAACGCGGTGTACTACGAGTTGTTCGACACTGCGATCAACGCGTGGATCAACACCTCCGCCGACGTCGATCCCATGACGGCGCCGTGGTTGGGCGTGGTGGCGGAGTCCGGGTGCCGCTACTACGCAGAACTGCAGTTCCCCGACCCCTTGGTGGTCGGGTTGGCCGTCACCCGGCTGGGCACCAGCAGCGTGACTTATCGGACGGCGCTGTTCGCGTCCGCCGAAGACTCGGCCGCAGCGGTGGGTCATTGGGTGCACGTCTACATGGACCGCGTGACCAGGCGGCCCGTACCGATCCCGGAAGCCATTCGTTCGCTGCTCGCTACTGCGCAGGCTTGACCGAGCTAGAGATTGTCGAGCTAGAGATTGTCGAGCTAGAGATTGTCGAGCTACAGATTGTCGAGCCACAGATTGTCGAGCTACTGATTCTCGTCGAGCCAGTCCGAAATGGCTGCGACGGCATCGCGAAAGAAGATCCCGTAGGGCCGGTCGGCGACGTACCCGATGTGCGGCGTGGCTAGCACGTTGGCCATCGTGCGCAACGGATGCCCTGCAGGAAGCGGCTCCGTGTCGAAGACGTCGAGACCCGCTCCGGCGATGGACCCAGACCGCAGCGCCTCGATGAGGGCCTGCTCCTCGACGATCGGTCCGCGAGACGTATTGACCAGCAGCGCAGACGGTTTCATGGCGGCGAGCTCGGCAGCACCGACCAGGCCGCGCGTGCGCTCGCTCAGCTTGAGGTGAACCGTCACGACGTCGGCGGCCGCGAAGAACTCCTCACGAGGCAGCCACCGCGCGCCTGCGTCCTCGGCCGCCTCTGCGGTCAGGTTCTGGCTCCACGCCACGACGTCCATCCCGAACGCGGCTCCTATTCGCGCCACTCGCGCGCCGATCCGGCCGAGCCCGAGCACCCCGAGCACCCGACGGTCGAGTTCGCGGCCCACCGACGTTTGCCAACCCCCGTCGGCGATGGAACGCCGTTCCTCGACGAGGTGGCGCGCCGTGCCAAGGATCAGCGCCCACGTCAGCTCGATCGTCGATGCGACCGTGCCGCCGGTGGTCCCGACGTGGATTCCCCGCTCCTCGGCGGCGGCCATGTCGATGGAGGCATTGAACGGCCCGGTGGAGGCGATCATCCGCAGCCGGGGGAGACGTTCGATAACGTTGCGCGGCAAGGGAGTTCGCTCACGCATCACGAACACGACGTGGAAGGGCGCCAAACGGGCCACCACGTCGTCTGCGTCGGCTACGTGGTCTGTGAACACCGTGACGTCGGCCCGCGCCGTGACGGGCTCCCAGTCTGCCATCGTCATCGCGACGCTCTGGTAGTCGTCCAGTACCGCCACCTGCACGCGTGTGCTCATCGGATCCTCCCGGTCGATATGCTCGCCCGATGCCGATCGTAAGCAAGACCGTTGAAGTCGAGGCCTCTGCCGAAACGATCCTGGCGATCGTCGCCGATTTCGAGGCGTACCCGCTGTGGAACGAAGAGGTGAAGGGTGTCTGGGTCCTCGCCCATTACGACGACGGCCGCCCGAGTCAACTGCGCCTCGACGCGTCCGTCGGCGGCTTCGACGTCACCTACGTCCAAGCCATCTACTACCCGAGCGAGAACCAGATTCAGACCGTGATGCAACAGGGCGACCTGTTTTCCAAGCAGGAACAGCTGTTCGCGGTCGTCGCCATGGGACCGACGACGCTCCTCACCGTCGATCTGGACGTCGAGGTGACGATGCCGGTGCCCAAGCCGATGGTGAAGAAGATGGTCAACGACGCGCTCGACCACCTGGCCGACAACTTGAAGAAGCGCGCCGAGACGTTGGCCGCCAACCCTGGAGCCTGACGGCTACCTCCCCTGACGGCTACTTCCACAGTCCCAATTCGTCGAGGCGGGCGGTGAGCCGCCGCGCACCGTCGACGAACTGATCGCGTGTCACCCGTACGACCGTGTCGACGTCGCGGCGGCGCAGCGCGGCGATGAGGTCGCGCCGGTTGGCCACGACATACGCACCCCAGTGTGGATCGTCGGCGTAGAGGAACGGGGGCAGGTATCGCGCCGCGTGCAAGAGGAACCAGGCGAGCTTGATACGGCCCGAGGATCGGTTGAGGGCGCGGTGGAAGGCGAACTCGGCGGGGACGACGGCCGCCGAATCGCGACGGTCGATCGCCTCGGCCACGTCGGTCGCCAGCCGTTCCAGTTCGTCGATCTCGTCATCGGTGATGCGTTCGGCGGCCGATCTCGCGAGCTGCTCTGCGATGGTCGCCTGCAACCAGAAGATGTCCTCGATGTCGCCGCGGTTGAACGGTGAGACGACGTGCCCGCGATTCGGCTCCAGCTGAACCATGCCCTCGCCGCGCAACGTCCGGAGAGCCTCGCGCACCGGGGTGATGCTCACGCCGAGCGACGCCGCGGTCTCGTCGAGCCGGATGAACTCTCCCGGCCGCAGCGTGCCGGACATGATGCCTGCTCGCAGGTGCGCGGCCACCTCGTCGGAGAGTTGTTCGCGACGGACCCCACGGGCAGAAGTACGCCCTGTGGTTGGCAGGGTTCTGGCGGGTGCGTTCACCGCGGAAAGTCCCCCGTCGTCTCTTGACACTGTTCTCGTCTAGGCGCGATCCGTGCATGTGGCATGGGGTTGTCCCCGCACCCCCGAAGCCATAGTGTGACCGCCAGCACCCATGTTTGATCAAATGTCATCCTTGCGCAACCGCACCAGGAATCCCGGGAGTATCAGCCGTTGACTTCATCGCCGTCGCCTGTCGAACAGCCGTATCTGGCCCGTCGGCAGAACTGGACGACACAGCTGGCCCGGCACGCGTTGATGCAGCCCAACGCAACCGCTCTGCGGTTTCTCGGCCATACGACGACATGGGCTGAACTGGACCGTCGCGTCACGGCCCTCGCGGGCGCTTTGAGAAGGCGCGGCGTGAAATTCGGCGACCGTGTACTGATCCTGATGCTCAACCGCACCGAGTTCATCGAGACAGTCCTCGCGGCGAATCTTCTCGGCGCCATCGCCGTACCAGTCAACTTCAGGATGACGCCGTCGGAGATCGCCTACCTCGTCGGCGATTGCCAGGCCCGCGTCGTCGTCACCGAAACGGTGCTCGCGGGGGTGGCCACGGCCGTGCGCGGTCTCGACCCGACGCTGGCAGACGTCGTCGTGGCGGGCGGCGCCTCGGAAGACGAGATGCTCGGCTACGAGGACCTGATCTCGGAGGACCTGATCTCGGAGGACCTGACCTCGCAGGACGGGCCCGCGTTCGAGCCCGTCGACATCCCCAACGACTCCCCGGCGCTGATCATGTACACGTCGGGCACCACAGGCAGACCAAAGGGCGCGGTGCTGACCCACGTGAACCTCGCCGGGCAAGCGATGACGTTCCTCTTTACCAATGGCGCCGACCTCAACAACGACATCGGATTCATCGGGGTGCCGCTGTTCCACATCGCGGGCATCGGCAACACCATCGTGGGTCTGCTGCTGGGCAGGCCGACGGTCGTCTACCCGCTCGGCGCGTTCGATCCCGGCGCGCTCCTCGACGTTCTGGCGAAGGAGCACGTCACCGGCATCTTCCTGGTTCCGGCGCAGTGGCAGGCCGTCTGCGCCGCGCAACGGGCCAACCCGCGAGAGCTGAAACTGCGGGTGCTGTCCTGGGGCGCCGCCCCCGCGTCGGACACGCTTCTCCGCCAGATGGCGGAGACCTTCCCAGGCACCCAGATCCTCGCCGCGTTCGGCCAGACGGAGATGTCGCCGGTCACCTGCATGCTCCTCGGCGAGGACGCCATCCGGAAACTCGGCTCCGTAGGGAAGGTCATCCCCACGGTCACCGCGCGCGTCGTGGACGACGAGATGAACGATGTGCCCGTCGGCGACGTAGGAGAGATTGTGTACCGCGCGCCGACGCTGATGGCTGGCTACTGGAACAACCCGGAGGCCACCGCCGAGGCCTTCGCAGGTGGCTGGTTTCACTCGGGCGACCTCGTTCGCCTGGACGACGAAGGCTATGTCTGGGTCGTCGACCGCAAGAAGGACATGATCATCTCGGGCGGGGAGAACATCTACTGCGCCGAAGTCGAGAACGTCCTCGCGGGCCACCCGAACATTGCGGAGGTCGCGGTGATCGGTAGGCGCCACGAGACGTGGGGCGAGGTTCCGGTCGCAATCATTGCGTTGGCCGCCCCGGCGCCGACGAACATCGTATTGTCAGACCTCGACGACTTTCTTAAGGAACGATTAGCCAGGTATAAGCATCCGAAGGCGTTGGAGATCGTCGACGCGTTGCCACGCAATCCGGCTGGCAAGGTGCTGAAGACGGAACTGAGGTCGAGGTTCGGCACCCCCGACCCCATTGACGCGAACGAAAGTTCTTCTGCCTCAACGGTTTCTGTCGGGATCGGGAAGGTTTGACCGATGGAAGAAGGCACGCAGGCCGTTATCGGCTCAATCCGGCAGATGGAGTGCACGCCTGTCAGGCGATCGGGTACAGTCCTGTGGTCCGTCTTACTACCCGCGAGTAGTGAGACGAACATCACACACTGGGTGCTGGGGCAAGGAGGGTGCGTGCGCCACTACATGCCGCTGCGCGAGAGCGAGTTTGCCGAGGCTGATCGGTGACCGCGTCGAACGGCACTCTGGTCAGTTATATACGCGACCAGATCGAGAAGCCGCTAGCCACGGTCGGTGGCTTCTTCAAGATGTGCGTGTTGACGTTCAAAGCGCTTGTGACCAGGCCGTTTCAGTGGAAGGAATTCATCCTCCAGGCGTGGTTCCTGGTGCGGGTGGCATTCCTGCCCACCATCGCGGTCGCGATTCCGCTGACCGTCCTCATCATCTTTACGTTGAACATCCTGCTCGCCGAGTTCGGCGCTGCCGACGTCTCTGGCGCTGGCGCGGCCCTCGGCGCGGTCACCCAACTGGGTCCGCTGGTGACGGTTCTCGTCGTCGCAGGCGCTGGCTCGACGGCCATCTGCGCCGACTTGGGGGCTCGCACGGTCCGAGAAGAGATCGACGCGCTAGAGGTTCTCGGCATCGACCCGATCGAACGCCTCGTCGTTCCCCGCGTCGTCGCGTCCACGTTCGTCGCTTTGCTGTTGAACGGCGCGGTGATCATCATCGGCCTCGTCGGCGGCTTCTTCTTCGGCGTCTACATACAAAACGTGTCGGCGGGTGCGTACGTCTCGACGCTGACGTTGCTCACCGGATTTCCCGAGGTGATGATCTCGGTGATCAAGTCAACGATCTTCGGGCTCATCGCCGGTCTGGTCGCCTGCTACCGCGGGTTGACCGTCGCGGGCGGCAGCAAGGGCGTCGGCACCGCGGTGAACGAGACGCTGGTGCTCTGCGTCGTCGCGCTGTTCGCGGTCAACGTGGTGCTCACGACGATCGGCGTCAAGTTCGGGACGGGAGGCTGACGTGGCAACAGAAGCCGTTGTTCGGTCACGCTTTCCGCGCGCGTTTGGGCGCACCGCAGAGCTCGCGGGTGCACCAGCGCGGTTCCTCGACAGCGTCGGGCACGTCGCCTGGTTCGTCGTGCAGGCGGTCGGCAACATCCCGCACGCCTTCAAGAACTACCGCAGGGAGATGCTCCGGCTGATCGCCGAGATCGGCATGGGGACCGGCGCGATGGCCGTCATCGGCGGCACCGTCGCGATCATCGGGTTCGTCACCCTGTCCGCGGGTTCGCTCATCGCCATCCAGGGCTTCGCGTCGCTGGGCAACATCGGCGTCGCGGCCTTCACCGGGTTCTTCGCGGCACTGGCGAACATCCGCGTCGTCGCTCCGGTCGTGACTGGGCAGGCACTGGCCGCGACCGTTGGAGCCGGCGCGACGGCCGAGCTCGGCGCCATGCGCATCAGTGAGGAAGTCGACGCGCTAGAGGTGATGGGCGTCAAGTCGATCTCATTCCTCGTCTCCACCCGCATCATGGCGGGCACCGTGGTCATCATCCCGCTGTACGCGATGGCGATCCTCTTGTCGTTCTTGTCGGCAGAACTCGTCACCACGGTCTTCTATGCGCAGTCGACGGGTACCTACGAGCACTACTTCCACACGTTCCTTCGGGTCGACGACGTGTTCTGGTCGTTCCTCGAGGTCATCTTCATGTCGATGGTCGTGATGCTGAACCACTGCTACTTCGGCTACTACGCCAGCGGCGGTGCCGTCGGCGTCGGCGAGGCGGTGGGGCGCTCGATGCGCGCATCGCTGATCGTCATCGTGTTGGTCGTCCTCTTGGCATCGTTGGCGCTGTACGGCACCGACCCGAACTTCAACCTGACGGTGTAGCGGTATGACGAGACCCGATCAGCGGCAGCTTCCGCTCAACAAAGCCAAGACGCCGCCATACAAGCTCGCGGGCCTCGTGCTGCTACTCGTCACGGCCTTGGTGCTCGTGGCGACCTGGATGCAGTTCCGCGGCGACTTCGAGAAGAAGACCGACCTGACGCTGATCGCGGCGCGGTCGGGCCTGTCGATGGATCCCGGTTCGAAGGTCACCTTCAACGGCGTGCCGATCGGCCGCCTGAAGTCCGTCGACGCGATCACCGTCGGCGACGAGTCCAAGGCCAAGCTCACTTTGGCCGTCGATCCGAAGTACATGGATCTGCTACCACAGAACGTCGACGCCCGCCTGCGCGCGACGACGGTCTTCGGCAACAAGTACGTATCGTTCGTCTCCCCTCCCGATCCGTCCCCGACGCGGTTGACGAGCAAGGACGTGATCGACGCGACCGAGGTCACCACCGAGTTCAACACCTTGTTCGAGACGATCACCCAGATCTCCGAGCAGGTGGATCCCGTCAAGCTGAACCAGACGCTCACTGCGACCGCGCAGGCACTCGACGGGCTCGGCAACAAGTTCGGTCAGTCACTGGTCGACGGCAACAACATCCTTGGCAACCTCAACCCTCGGATGGGCCAGATCCGTAGTGACGTCCAGGGTTTCGCGAACCTGGCCGACGTCTACGCGAGTGCGGCGCCCAACCTCTTCGACGGACTCGACCACGCGGTGACGACCGTCCGCACGCTCAACGAGCAACGCGGGAACCTGGACCAGGCACTGATGTCCTCGGTCGGGTTCGGGAACACGGCGGCCGACAGCTTCGAGCGGGGTGGCCCCTACCTAGTGCGGGGTGCCAAGGACCTACTCACCACGTCGGCTCTGCTCGACGAGTACAGCCCCGCGCTGTTCTGCACGATCCGCAACTACTACAACGTCGCTCCGAAGCTCGCAGGCTCACTCGGCGGCAATGGCTACTCGTTGCTGACACACTCCGAAATCCTGGGTGCCGGCAACCCGTACGTCTATCCGGACAATCTGCCGCGCGTCAACGCCCGGGGTGGCCCCGAGGGTAGGCCCGGCTGCTGGCAGCCCATCACCAGGGATCTGTGGCCGCAGCCCTACCTCGTGATGGACACCGGCGCATCCCTAGCTCCGTACAACCACCTCGAGGTTGCTCAGCCGTTCTTGACCGAATACGTCTGGGGTCGTCAAATCGGGGAGAACACGATCAACCCATGAGCATCAAGGGCACGGCACTCAAACTCGGGATCTTCTCTCTGATCCTGCTGACGTTCACGGCGATGATCTTCATCGTGTTCGGCCAGTTCCGCTTCAACCGGAGCAACGACTACTCCGCGGTGTTCACGAACGTCAGTGGGTTGCGCTCCGGGCAGTTCGTCCGCGCCGCGGGCGTCGAGGTCGGCAAGGTCTCCAGCGTCGAATTGATCGATGGCGGCCAGCACGCGAAGGTCAACTTCACCGTCAACAAGGACGTCCCGCTGTTCCAGGAGACGACGGCGGCGGTGCGCTACCTGGATCTGATCGGCAACCGTTACCTGGAACTGGAGCGTGGGGCCAGTGACGCCCAGCTCCCCGTTGGCAGCACCATTCCGGTCAACCGGACCCAGCCGGCGCTCGACCTCGACGCACTCGTCGGCGGATTCCGGCCGTTGTTCCGGTCTCTGGACCCCGACAAGGTCAACAACATCTCGCAGTCGCTGATCACGATCTTCCAGGGCCAGGGCGGCACCATCAACGACATCCTCGACCAGACCGCATCGCTCACGTCGAGCATCGCCGATCAGGATCAGGCGATCGGCGAGGTCATCAAGAACCTGAACACTGTTCTCGACACCACCGTGAAGCACCAGCAACAGTTCGACGAGACGCTGAACAACTTCGAGTCGCTGATCACGGCACTGAAGAACAAGGCCGATCCGATCGCGAACGACTTCGCCAACATCAGCAACGTCGCGGGATCGCTGAGCGACCTGCTCGCCGACAACCGGCCGCTGCTCAAGCCCACACTCGGATACCTGGAAGTGACGCAGCAGCCGCTGATCGACCAGAAGGAACAACTCAACGACATCATCACCCAGATCCCGCAGGCGTTGAAGGTCATCGGCCGCGCAGGCGGCATCTACGGCGACTTCTTCAACTTCTACCTCTGCGACATAACGATCAAGCTCAACGGATTGCAACCGGGCGGCCCAGTTCGAAACGTGAAGATCACGTCGCAGCCGTCGGGGAGGTGCGCGCCGAAGTGAGAACGATCCAAGGTTCGGACAGGCCCCGTAAGGGCTTGATGGGCGTCATCGTCGTGTTGCTCGTCATCGCGGTCGGCGGCACGTTCACCAACGCACCGCAAATCTTCGCGACCCCCGAGTACTTCGGTCAGTTCGCCGACACCGGCGGCCTGAGCGTCGGAGACAAGGTGCGCATCGCAGGCGTCGACGTCGGCCTCGTCAAGAGCATGGACATCGACCGTGACCAGGTGAAGATCGGCTTCACCCTCGGGAGCACGACCATCGGCAGCGAGAGCCGGGCGATGATCCGCACCGACACGGTCCTCGGACGCAAGAACATCGAGATCGAGCCAAAGGGCAGCAAGACGTTGCCGCCACGAGGCGTTCTCCCGCTGGGCCAGACGTCGACGCCCTACCAGATCTACGACGCGTTCCTCGACGTGACGAGGAACGCGCAGGGCTGGGACACGAAGTCTGTGAAGCAAGCCCTCGACGTGCTCTCGGATACGGCAAGGGAGACCTCGCCACACTTGAGCGCCGCACTCGATGGCGTCGCGCGCTTCTCCGAGACCATCGGAAAACGCGACGAACAAGTCAAGCAACTGCTGGCCAACGCCAACAAGATCGCCACGATCCTCGGTGACCGCAGCACGCAGATCAACACGCTATTGGTGAATGCCCAGACGCTGCTCGCGGCTGCGAACGAGCGGAGCCAGGCGATCGGCGCCCTGCTCGGCCGCATCACCGAGGTCTCGGCCCAGGTGACCGGTTTCATCGACGAGAATCCGAACCTCAACCACGTGCTGGAGCAGTTGAAGACGGTTAGCGACATCCTCGTCAAGCGCAAGAACGACCTCGCCGAAACCCTCGTCGTTGCAGGCAAGTTCATCATCTCGCTCGCCGAGTCATTGGCGTCGGGCCCGTACTTCAAGTCGATGGTGGTCAACCTTCTGCCGTACCAAATAATCCAGCCGTTCGTCGACGCCGCGTTCAAGAAGCGTGGCATCGATCCCGAGCAGTTCTGGCGCAGTGCGGGGTTGCCCGAGTTCCGGTTCCCTGACCCGAACGGTCGGCGGTTCGAAAACGGTGCGCCGCCGCCGGCCCCGACTGTGCTGGAAGGCACGCCAGAGTTCCCTGGACCTGCCGTGATCGCCGGATCGCCGTGCTCGTACACGGCTGGGCCGGATGCGCTACCGACGCCCGCGGATCCGCTGCCATGCGCGCACACCAGCGTTGGGCCGTTCGGCGACAACCCGTATGGGGCCAACTACCCGCAGGGCTTGCCCGGCGTAGTCAACGCACCGCCGAATCCGAACGCGGTCATCTCCAACGGCGTGCCCGCAGCGGCCGTCCCAGGCGAGTTGCCGCCCGACGTGGCAGGCGTTCCGCCGCCCGCCGCGGTGCCCGGTCCGATCGGCGCCCGCACGGTGCCGTTGGGACCGTTGCCGGGACCGCAAGACCTGACCCCGGCGATCGCGCCCCTGCCACCGGCGCTGACCGGTCCACCGCCGCCGCCAGGACCTGGTCCGGACGCCGGGCCTGCGGGGCAACCTCCGCTGCCTGGCAACCCGCCGTTCCTCCCGCCAGGGTCGCAAGGATAGGGCCGAGACGATGTCGACTATTTACAACATCCGCAACATGAAGGTGCCGAAGCTGAGCCGCACCGCGCTCATCATCGGTGCGCTCGTGATCATCGCGGCCATCCTTCTCGGCTACTTCGGCATGATGCTCTACAAGCGCCTCACCACGACGACTGTCACGGCGTACTTCCCCGAAGTCCTTGCGCTGTATCCGGGCGACAAGGTCCAGATCATGGGCGTCAGCGTTGGCAACATCGACACGATCGAGACCGCCGGCGAGCAGATGAAGGTCACGTTCCACTACGACAACAAGTACAAGGTGCCCGCCAACGCGTCGGCATCGGTGTTGAACCCCAGCCTGGTGGCGTCGCGCGAGATCCAGCTCTCGCCTCCGTATACCGGCGGGCCCGAGATGGAGAACAACGCCGTCATCCCGATCGAACGCACCCAGATTCCGATCGAGTACGACGAGCTGCGCAATGAGGTCACGCGACTCCTTGCCGAGCTGGGACCGACGGACGAGCAGCCGAGGGGCCCGTTCGGCGACATCATCGAGTCGTTCGCCGACGGTCTGCAGGGCAAGGGTGACGAGATCAATCGCACCCTGAAGGGGCTTTCCGATGCCATCACCACCCTCAACCAGGGTCGCGGTGACTTCTTTGGCGTGGTGAAGAGCCTGGCATTGTTCGTCAACGCGCTCTACAAGAGCGACAAGCAATTCGTCGCACTGAACTCCGACCTCGCCAAGTTCACCGGCTTGTTCACTCACGACGACCAAGAGCTGTCGAATGCGCTGAAGTCCCTGAACCAGGTGATGGGCACTACCCGCGGATTCCTCGACAAGAACGCAGGCGTTCTCACCCAGGACATCAACAACCTGGCGGAGGCGACCACGGCGCTGGTGCAGCCCGATCCGCTCAACGGTCTCGAAACCGGTCTGCACGCCTATCCGAACCTTGCGGCCAACGTCGTCAACGTGAACTCGTCGGCACAGGGTGGCATCGTCGGCCTGCCGGTCATCAACAACTTCGCGAACCCGCTGCAGTTCATGTGCAGCTCGATTCAGGCGGGCAGCCGCCTTGGCTACCAGGATTCGGCTGAGCTCTGCGCGCAGTACCTGGCACCGATCCTCGACGCGATCAAGTTCAACTTCCTGCCGTTCGGCCAGAACCTGGCCAACACCGCGTTGACCCTGCCCAAGCAAATTTCCTACTCGGAACCGCGGCTGCAGCCGCCGCCGGGATACAAGGACACCACCGTGCCCGGCATCTTCTCGCGCGACACCCTGTTCTCGCACGGCAACCACGAACCGGGTTGGGTCGTGGCGCCCGGCATGCAAGGCGTGCAGGTGCAGCCATTCACCTCCAACATGCTTACGCCCGAATCGCTTTCGGAGTTGATGGGCGGTCCGGACATCGTCGCGCCGCCCGCGCCGCCCGCGTTCGGAGTGAGTGACGGCAGGCTGCCAGGTCCGCCGAACGCGTACAGCGAGAACAACCCGCTGCCTCCGCCGTGGTACCCGCAGCCAGGACCGGTGCCAGGTCCCGCACCCGGTGTCATCGCCGGAGATCCGCTCGGCGCGATCGCGCCTGCGGGTCCGCCCCCGTTGCCCGCCGAAGTCGGAGGCAACTGATGAGAGACATCGACGGGACGCGACTCGGGTTCAAGGGGCGCTGGGGCACGGTGGCTAGACGCGTCGCGGCGGCCTCGGCTGCGCTACTGGTACTGAGCTCGTGCGGCTGGCAGGGCGTCGCGAGCGTGCCGCTGCCGGGCGGGCCTGGCACCGAATCCGGAAGCACCACGATCTACGTTCAGATGCCGGAGACGTTGGCGCTCAACGCAAATAGCCGCGTGCGGGTGGCCGACGTCTTCGTGGGTAGGGTCCGCAACATCGAGCTGAAGAACTGGATCCCGACGCTCACCCTCGACCTGGAGCCGGGCATCAAGCTGCCGGAGAACGTGCTGGCCAAGATCGGCCAGACCAGCCTCCTCGGTTCCCAGCACGTCGAGTTGGTGGATCCGCCGCACCCGTCGCAGCAGCTGCTGAAGAACGGCGACACCGTCCCGCTGAAGAATGCGTCGGCCTACCCGACCATCGAGCGCACGCTCGCGGGCGTCGCAGGCATCCTCACCGGTGGCGGCATCCCGAACCTCGAGGTGATTCAGACCGAGGTCAACAACATCGTGGACGGTCGCGCAGACCAGATCCGTGAGTTCCTCAACAGGCTGGACACCTTCACCGACGAGTTGAACAAGCAGACTCAGGATCTGACGCGGGCGATCAACTCCACCGATCGACTCCTGTCGATCGTGGCCAATCGCAACGAGACGCTGGACCGGGTACTCACCGAGTTCCCGCCGTTCATCAAGCACTTCGACGACACCAAGGATCTGTTCATCAACGCCGTCGAGGCGCTTGGCAGGCTCTCGGCGACGGCCGACGAGACGTTCCGAGGATCGAACGCCAATCTGCACACCAACTTGCAGAACCTGCAGCGCCCGCTCAAGCAGATCACCCGCGCCTCGCCGTACGTCGTCGGCGCGTTGAAGCTGCTTCTGACTGCGCCCTTCAACATCGACAACATCCCGAAGGCGATTCGCGGTGACTACATCAACTTGTCCCTGAACCTCGATGCCACGCTGAGTGCACTGGACAACGGGCTCCTCACCGGAACCGGTATCTCGGGCATGCTGCGCGCCCTTGAGCAGAGTTGGGGTCGCGATCCGGCGACGATGATTCCGGACGTGCGATTCACACCGAACCCGCATGACGCGCCCGGTGGACCGCTCGTCGAACGGGGGGAGTGAGACATGCTGACTCGTTTCATCAAGATTCAGCTGGTGCTCTTCGGCATCATCACGCTGATCGGGTTGATCATCCTGTCGCTGGTGTACCTGCGTCTACCGACGTATGCCGGGGTGAACATGTACCGGCTCTACGCCGACCTGCCCAGCTCCGCGGGGTTGTACCGGACGGCGAACGTGACCTTCCGCGGCACCACCATCGGCAAGGTGCTCGAAGTCGAGCCCACCGAAAAGGGTGCCCGCGTCACGATGGACATCTACGACCAGTTCAAGGTGCCGGTTGACTCGACGGCGAACGTGCACTCCGTGTCTGCGGTCGGCGAGCAGTTCATCGACCTCGTGTCGCCAGGCAATCCGCCGCAGAACTTCAGCCCCGGCCAGACGATCACCAAGGGTTCGGTGCCGTCGGAGGTTGGCCCCGCGCTGGACGCGGCACAGAAGGGTTTGGCAGCGCTGCCGAAGGAGAAGATCGGCGTCCTGCTCGACGAGGCGTCGAAGGCCGTTGGTGGCCTCGGCCCTGCGCTGCAGCACCTCGTCGACGGGACGTCGGCGATCGCGAAGGACTTCAACGCCAACATCGACGACGTCAACGACATCGTCGAGAACTCGGGCCCGATCATCGACAGCCAGGTCGACTCGCGCGATGCCATCGAACGGTGGTCGGCGAACCTGAATACGTTGACGACTCAGTCGGCCGCCCAGGACGCCGCATTGCGCGGCACGCTGCAACAGGCCGCCCCGACCGCCGATCAGCTGAACGACTTGTTCAGTGGAACGCGCGATTCGCTGCCACAGACGTTGGCGAACCTCGAGATCGTCCTCGACATGCTCAAGCGCTACAACAAGAACGTCGAACAGGTACTCGTGATACTCCCGCAGGGCGCAGCCATTGCGCAGGCCGCGTCGATCTTCGCGCCAGAAGCGTTGCTGCACTTCGGTCTTGGCATCAACGTGCCGCCGCCGTGCCTCACCGGATTCCTTCCGCCGTCGGAGTGGCGGGCACCCGCAGACACCACGACCGCGCCGCTGCCGGACGGTCTGTATTGCAAGATTCCAAAGGATGCACAAAATGTGGTCCGCGGCGCGCGCAACTACCCGTGCGCGGACGTATCAGGCAAGCGTGCTGCGACTCCTAAGGAGTGCCGTAGCAACGAGCCGTACGAGCCCTTGGGAACCAACCCGTGGTACGGCGATCCGAACCAGATCCTGACCTGCCCGGCGCCGGCGGCTCGCTGCGACCAACCCGTCAAGCCCGGGTACGTGATACCGGGACAGTCGGTGAACACGGGACTTAATCCGCTGCCAGCAAGCATGCTGCCGCCGCCCGAGACGAACGCTCCGAGAAGCGATCCGTTGACGGCGCCCGGCCAGGGCACGGTCGCGTGCAGTGGACAGCAGCCCAATCCGTGCATCTACACTCCGGCAGAGGGTCCGCCAGTGGCGACGTACAGCCCGACCAGTGGCGAGGTCACCGGACCCGGCGGCGTGAAGTACACCGTCACCAACTCGAGTAACCCAGGAGACGACGGATGGAAGGAGATGCTGGCACCCGCCAGCTGAACCTCACCGATGATCCCGCACCAGAACAGTCGATAGATCCTTCAGCACCGGACGAAGACGCTTCGTCCCTGACCGAGCAGTCGGCCGAAGAGTCCCAAGACGACACGGTTTTGGACGACACGGTTTCGGACGAGACGGTTTCGGACGACACGGTTTCGGATGGCTTGGTTTCGGATGGCCTGGTTTCGGATGGCCCGGTCGGGGCCGTGGACGAAAGACGTCCCACTCGCATCGGGCGCGGGTGGGCGATCGGCGTGGCAGCCGTTCTCGTCGTGCTGGCTGCGGCGACCGGCGTCGGCGGCTACCTGGCCATGAAGTCGCATCGGGAGAACGAGGCGGTGGCGACGGCCGAGGCGGCGGCCGTACAGGCTGCGAAGGATTGCGTAACCGCCACCCAGGCCCCCGACACCTCCGCGATGGCCGCTAGCCAGACCAAGATCATCGAATGCGCCACCGGCGACTTCGGCGCTCAGGCCACCCTGTACAGCGGAATTCTGCTTGACGCCTACCAGGCAGCCAATGCCAAGGTGGCGGTGTCGGAGATGCGCGCGGCGGTCGAGAAGCACTACGACGACGGTGCGATGGACGTGCTCGTCGCCGTTCGCGTGAAGGTGACGAACTCCCAAGTCGCCGATCAGGAGCAGGGTTACCGACTGCGGGTCAGGATGGCACCGGCCGACGGCACGTACAAGGTGGACAAGCTCGACCAGGTTGCGTCGTGACGGCTGTGCTTGGCGCGAAGAAGGATCTCGAGAAGGACCAGAAGAAGGAACAGCGCGATGAGCCGGCCAAGGAGGTAGCGACCGCCGCCGCTGATGGTTCGTCGGCCAACCCGCTGGCCTCGTGGCAAGCACGCGCCGGTGCGCTCGCGGTGGACGTGGTACCGGGTCTAGCGGTGGCGGCGAGCCTGACACTGCTGGCGATGGGGACGGAGATGTACGGCGCAGCCTGGTGGGCTTACGTGGTTGCGGCGGCATTGACCGTCGTGGCGATGGCCGTCAACAGGTGGTTGATCCCGTCGGTGTCGGGTTGGACGGTGGGCCGTTCCGCGGTCGCAATCCGCGTGGTGCACAGGCGCGACGGGGCCATGGCCGGAGTCTTGCGACTGTTCCTGCGAGACGTCGCGCATCTGCTCGACACCGTCGCGCTGGCCGTCGGTTGGCTGTGGCCGCTGTGGGACTCGCGTCGTCGGACCTTTGCCGATCTCTTGTTGCGGACCGAGGTGTGGTCCGTCGAGCCGCCCGAATGCAATGCGCGTCGGCGCGCTGGTGTCGTATTCGTGGTGGCGACGCTGCTGTGTGCAGGCCTCGCAGGACTCGGCTACCTCGGCACCTTCCGACACGACCAGGCCGTCGACCGGACGCACGCGGAGATCGCGGAGCAGGGGCCGCGCATCGTCGAGCAGATGCTGAGTTACTCGGTCGACACGCTGAAGGCCGACTTCGCCCACGCGCAAACGCTCGTCACGGATTCCTACCGTCCGCAGTTGGTGGCCCAGCAGGACGCCGTCGCCAAGGCAGGCGCCACCACGAACGACTACTGGGCCGTCAGCAGCGCAGTGCTCTCCGCCGAGGAGAATCAGGCGTCGATGTTGCTTGCGATGCAGGGACAACGGGGCAACGACGCAAAGAACCTCAAGTTCATCACCGCGACGCTGCGGGTCGACTTCAAGAAGTCGAGCGACGCCAAGTGGCAGATCGAGAATCTCACGGTGTTGAAGAGGCCACTGGCGGGCGGGGGCGGCTGATGAGTAGCCCCGTGTCAAGCGGCGCTTGCGCGAAGAAGAGAGTGCGCTGATGAGCGCTTGCGCGAAGAAGAGAGTGCGCTGATGAGTCCGCGGCGCAGAATCGACCCATCGGAGCGTGACTACTTCACGTTCACTCCCGACCCGCCACGCCAACGGCGGTGGGGGCTGGTGCTCGTCGCGGTGTTTTGCACGCTGGCGATGGCGGCGGCCATTACCGCGAGCGCGGTCATGGTGGTCCACCACGAACGCGACCTCGCTGCGCAGTACCGGGCCGCGGCCGCGCTGACTTACGTGCGCGGATTCATGACGTCGTACACGTCGCTGGATCCGTTTCACGCCAACGACTATGCGGACCGCGTAATCGAGCAGGGCACAGGCGAATTCGCGAAGGAGTTCGCCACGAAGCTCAACGAGATCACCATTCGGGTTGCCCAGGCCGAACCGACCGTCGGCACGGTCCTGGACGCCGGTGTGCAACGGTGGAACGACGACGGCAGCGCGGACGTCCTGGTGGCGACGAAGGTGACGACCAAACCGTCGAACGGCGCACCCCCGACTGAGAGCGGAAGCCGTTGGGTCGTCACGACAACGAAGGAGGGCTCGCTGTGGAAGATCAGCCGGTTGATACAGGTGATCTGACCGCCCCGGCCCCGGCGGCGACACCTCAGGGCAAGTCCTCGCGCAACCGTCATCGCTTGCCGAGGAGCCGCGCGCGCGACGCCGTCGATGGCGCTGAAGACGCAACCGAAGAGGCGAAGGCATCGGACACGATCGAGGCGCTGGAGCCCGCAGTCGATGACGCATCGGAACCCGACGAGGCCGACGCATCCGAAGGCGCCAAGGACTCAGATGAAATTAGCGAGTCCGATGAAAGGGACTCACACACCGAAGGGGCAGAGGACGCCGGAGCCGCCGACGAGGCGCCCGAGCCCGAGGGACCCCAACCGGTTCTGGTTCCGCATCGTCCTGTGGGCCGCCTGCTCGAGATCGCCGCGATCGTCGCGGGCGTGATCTTCGTCGGTGCTGCTGCGTTCGCCGCCGCGTCGGCGCAGCCCTACTTCGCCGACCGGGCCCGTGCCGCCGAGAAGTTCCAGGTGGCACAGACCGCGGCGAACGCGATCTCCACGCTGTGGAGCTATGCCCCCGACAACATCGACCAGTTGCCCGACCGTGCGGCCAAGTTCCTCAGCGGCGACTTCGCCGCGGAGTATCGCAAGTTCATCGACTCGATCGCCGCGCCGAACAAACAGGCCCAGGTCACCAATGCGACGCAGGTGGTTGGTGCCGCCGTCGAGTCTTTGACGCCAACGGAGGCCACCGCGATCGTGTACACCAACTCGGTCGCGACCAGCCCGGCGTCGAAGGGTGTGCCGTCGCTGCGCTACCTGTCGTACCGCCTCACGTTGGTTCCGCAGGGCGGCAAGTGGTTGGTCACGAAGATGACGGCCCTCACCCAACTGGACCTGACACCGCGCGTCTAGCCTTCCAGCATGCCAACTGTTCTCGTCACCGGTGCGGCAAGAGGGATCGGACGGTCGATCGCCACACACTTGGCCGAACGCGGCTGGGACGTCATCGCAGGCGTGCGGAACGCGCAGGACGCAGACGCCGTTGCCGCGCTCAACCCACAGCGAATCTCGGCGGTTCTACTCGACGTGACCAATGACGCGCACGTCGCCGCGCTGACAGAGTCCATCGGGCCGCGCCTGGACGGCATCGTGAACAACGCGGGGATCGCGGTGAGCGGCCCGATGGAGACCGTCAGCTCCGAGGAGTGGCGAAAGCAGTTGGAGGTCAACGTAGTTGGGCAGCTCGCCGTGACCAGAGCGGTGCTGCCACTGCTGCGGGAGTCGAAGGGACGCGTCGTCTTCATCTCGAGTGTCAACGGGCAGCTGGCCATGCCGATGCTCGGTGCCTACAGCGCGTCGAAGTTCGCTCTGGAGGCGGCAGCCGACTCAATGCGTATGGAGTTGCGGCCGTGGGGTATTCGCGTCGTGATCGTCGAGCCAGCGCAGACCGACACCGACATGTGGCAAACGGCCGACACCGCGGTCAAGGAGTCGGAGGAGGCGATGACGCCCGAGCACCGCGAGCTGTACTCCCGGCACATAGCGGGCATGAAGAAACTCATCCCGATGTCGCAGCGAATCGCCGTCTCCCCGGCGAAGGTGTCGGCCGTCGTCGAAGAGGCGTTGACGAAGCGTCGGCCGCGGGCGCGTTACGTCGTGGGAATTGGCCCAAAGCTTCAGACCGTGCTCGTGACGAACATGCCCGCCGCGGTCCGTGACCGCGTGCTGCGCAAGGTTGCCGGTCAGCCCTGACCAGGGCGCCGGCGACCGTACCCGCAGGTCAAGATCAGATCCGGGCGGTGGGCGGTCCGTTCGACCCGCGCCGTCGACTTTTGCGTAGCTTGCTGCACTTCTAGCAAAAATTGACGCGTTTATTGACTCTGGTGTTAGTGTGAACCCCGTCACGATGCGGTGCGTAGAAAAGGACTGGTCAGATGGCGGGAAATCATCGCAGTAGGAGAAATCGCAAAGCGCAAATAGCCATGCTGAGTGCAGCGACAGCGACGGCGACGGTGTTGACCGTAGGAGTCGCCCCTCCGCCGCATGCGGTGGGCGCCGCAGCTGCCAATAGCGAGGCCGTCGACCTCGCCGCAGCCGTCAAGATCTTCCCAGCACCGGGTGTGCTACCCGACCTCACGGGCGGTGCTGGCAGCGCCGTGTACGACCAGGGTCAAGCCATTGGCGCGCAGATCCTCACGGCGATCGTGAACAACGTCAACCTGTCGGCGTTGGCGCAGGCATCGGGCCTCGACCTGCAAAGCCTGCTGGCATCGATTCCCGCCGAGCTGCTGCCAGGCGTACTGAATGCCGTTCCGGTCGCACTGTCGCCACTGTTGGGTTCTGCGCTGACGCAGTTGCTGGGGAATGTCGCGGGCACTACCGCGCTGAATACCGTCCTCCTTCCTGCACTAGCGACGCTCGGCATCACCGACGCATCCGGTAACACGACGCTGCTTGGTTTGCTCAACCTGCTCGGCCTCGATCTGTCCGATCCGCTCAACCTGTCGAACCTGAACGTGCAAGGCCTCAACATCGTTACGGCGGGCCCGCCGTTCACGCTGCTCAAGCTGCTCGGGGTGGACGTCGGGTGGGTGCCGGGATTCCCGAACTCGATTGCCGACGAGATCAACAACACGCCGTACCTCAACGTCGGCGTCTTGGGATTGCTTGGCTCCGTGTCCGGCGACTTGGGCGGACTGGGCGTCCAGGGTGCAGCGCTGAAAGGCCTGGTCGACGGCCTGACCGCCACCCTCAACGCACTTCCCGGCGATCTTCCCGACCTCGTCGACATCCGCGTGCCGATCACCGTCGGTTTCGGTCTCGGCGCATTCGCACTCGGGGCGGCCTACCCGCAAGTCGTCGCCGACCTGCCCAACCAGCCTGGCGGTTCCGCGTACACGGGCGTCGACCCAATCCTGGGCAGCTTCACGATCCTGCCGATGATCCTGCTGCGGAACCCCGGCCGCGCCAACGGTGGCTTGTTCGCGCGGTTCTATCCGCTCGGCGACCTCGTCGGCATCGACCTCGTCACCCCGGACACGCACGTGGAAAGCGACGGGAAGCCCGGCGACGTCGCGCTACCCGGTGGGCTCCTGCTCGGCGGCGCGAACCTGATCCCGATCAAGATCGACGCGACCGTCGAATACGACCCGCTCTCGGACTTCGCGGCGTGGCCCAACCCCTTCACGCTCGCGAACAACCTTGCGGCAGGCGCCTTCCCGACCTACATCCTTCGAGGCCTGACGCTCGACACGGTTCCCGCCCAGATCACCAGCCAGCTCAACACGATTCTCGGTGGCCTCGTCACGAACCCCAACGACCCCCTTGCGCTGAACCTGTACCTCACGATCCCGTCGTCCACGCTGCCGCTCCTGGAGCCGGTGTACCTCATCGGTGACGTGAGCAGCCTTGCCGGCGTGGACTTGCCGTACAAGGTGGCGAACGCGCTTTCGCCGGCCCTGACCTCGCTGGTCAACCTCGGCTACACGGATGCCTACCGTACGCCCAGCGGCGCCTACGACCGGACGCTTCTCGACGCGGGCGATCCAACGCCGTTCTTCTCGTTCCCCGACGTCGACTGGACAAAGGTGCCGCAAGACGTCCTCAATCAGTTGTTCGCCGGAATTCAAAAGGAATTCCTCAGCGGCAATCCGACGCCTCCGCCCGTGAACGTGGTCTCGACCCTGATCGACTTGATCGGCGGCGGCGCGACTCCGTTCACCGCGGCGCCGGTTGCAGGCGGCACCTCGCCAGGAACGTCGAATCCCGGTGGCTTGTTCGACGGTCTGGGGAATGTGTTCAGCGGCGTGGGGAATCTGGGCAGTGCGCTGCCAGGTGGCCTCGTTGGAGGCGCGGCGGCCGGTCCCACCACCGGCGTCGCGGGTCTGCTGCACAACCCGCTGAACAATGTGCTCGGCGGCGGCACGGCGGGAGCCACGTCGGCGGGCACGTCCGGAGGCACGACGGGCAACCCCGTCACCAACCTCGTCCATGGCCTGCCCGTCGTGAGCGGATTGCTCGGTGGCGGCGGCAACCAACGAACCGCGGCAGCCTCCGTGCCGTCGACGACACCGAACCTGCTGAGCCTTGGCAACAATGGAGCGGGCACCCAAGCGGCCACGAACGGCAGGGCCTTGGCGACCGCCATCCACGACGTCACGACGAAGTTCGTGCCTCAGGTCAAGGCTGGCGGCGGCTCCGCCACGAACGGGTCTGCGACCCAAGGTCCGTTGCGAAAGCTGTTGAGCGGTGCGGGTATTGGTCAGCCCGGCGATGGTCCGATCAGCAAGGCGCTGCACAAACTGGCTGGCGACGACGACAAGTAGGGGGCATCGCCAGTTCTCAGTTGAAGGCGATCCAGCTGGGCAGTGCACGCTCGCGCGAGTCGCACAGCACCTGATAGGTGTCGCACGACCCCTTGGGAACGCCCGCGCCCGCCCACATGCCGCCGGTGTCACGACGCAACACGATCGCGGAGGAGCCACCACCGTCCAGCAAGATGGCGGTGTCGCTGCCCAGCCCCCGGAACAGGTCTTGGATCTGATCCGGTGTGTAGCTGCCGCCTTGGAACACGTACATCTCGTCCTTGTCGCGGGCGTACGCGATCGCGGTACGCGCGGCGCTCGGTCCACCGTCGTTCATCTGGCCGGAGTTACCAGGCGCAAGGAGGCCGAGGCCGCTGACGGCGACGAAGCGGGAGCCCTTGCCCATGAGGTCGGCGATCACCGGTGACGCGGCGTCATAGTCGTTGGGTGCTCTCGGGGAGATGACGAACGGCGCGCCGCCGACGGGAATGATCATCGTCGACAGCGCCGTCCAGACCTCGTCGCCGCCGGAGAGGGCCTGCTTGCCCGCATAGGCGATCGTTCCCGTCACCGCAACGTTGGCCCTGCCTGCGCCCTTGGTGTTGTCCACGTACGCGCCGAGGGGCGAACTACAGCCCGTCGACTTCCAGGACCCGCCCTTCTGCCCGCGCACGTCGAAGAAGTTCGCGTTGATCGCGATCGTCGGCTGCCCCAGCGCCTGCCAAGCCTGCAACGGTGAGTAGGTCTCCGACGCCTGCAAGAGCCCCTCGCTGGTCCTTGCGCCGGGGTTGCGCTCGCAGCGCGATTGGTAACCCGAGTGCGAGTCGGCCAACAGTCGCGGCGAGAGCTTCCGCGAGGCGTTCTTGGCGATCATCAGGTGGCCGCCGTTGGTGAGCTCGTACCAGCTGCCTGCGGCGTTGAGCATCGGCGCGGGATTGCCGCCACCGAAGTTGTAGACCAGGTACGCGCCGCGTGTGTTGGCGATGGCAGCCGCGAGCAGTTCGCGACCGTCCGCGGCGTGCGCCGGCGGAACCCCCGCCGTCGTAGCCAGGACGGCGCACATCGCAACCATCGTGGCGCTGGAGGCGAGCCGCCGAAGGAACGCGACGGGGATTAGCACTGGGGGCCCTTTCGGCAGGTCCGGACTGCTAATCACAATAGCCACACCAGCACCACTGTCAACTTTGGTCACGCCTCAGGCACGATCCAGCAACGGACGAATCAACGCGTGAGTGATGACTGGGTTCGTCAACCGGGGCCGGCTCTCGAGCTTGGGCGCCGCGGGTAGCGGGTATCAAACAGCCATGCCTTCCGTGTCACGAACCTTCTCCGTCACCGCGCCCCCCGCCCGCGTCGTCGACTACCTCAAGGACTTCGCCAACGCCGAGGAGTGGGACCCCGGCACGCAGTCGTGCACGCGCGACGGCGACGGCCCGGTCGAAGTCGGCACGACGTGGCGCAACGTCAGCAAGATCGTCGGCGTGACTGCCGAGCTGACCTACCGGCTGGACGAACTGACCAATCGGACGCTCGTCTTCGTCGGCGAGAACTCGTCGTCGACTTCGAAGGACACCATCACCGTTGACGCGTCAGGCTCGGGGTCGGTGATCACCTACCACGCCGACCTGGAGATGAAGGGTGCCGCCAAGCTCCTGAGCCCCGCGATGAAAATCGTGTTCGAGAAGCTCGCGAACGACACCGAGAAGCAGATGACGACCGTACTCAACGGTCTCTAGGGCTCAACGGTCACCCTCCCGGCGGCGCCAGCCGATAGACCGCACCCGCGTAGTCGTCGGTGACGTAGATGGCGCCATCGGGTCCGACGACTGCGGCGACGGGGCGCCCCCACCGCGAGCCGTCGTCGGACTGGAATCCGCCGACGAGCGTCTGCTGATCCTGCAAACCTCCACTGCGCCAGGCAAAGAACGACACCTCGGGGGCACGCGGCGGCTGCCTGTTCCACGAGCCGTGCACGCCAACCAGGGCGCCATGGGCGTAGGGCGGCGGGAGTGTCCCGTCGACGAAGCTCATGCCGAGGGGCGCCGAGTGCGCACCCATGCTCTGCTCGATCGGTGCCAGCGTCGCGCAGTCGAGCTTGCTTCCGTCGCCGTTCGTCTGCACGTCGCGGATCAACGGCAGATTCGCAGGCCCCTTGGCGGGATTGCAGTAGGGCCAACCCAATTCACGTCCGGGCGTCAGCTTCGCGATCGACTCGCGCGGGTTCTCGTCGACGTAGTCGGACACCACCTGGCCTTGTAGGGGTCCCTCGTCTGCGACGGCGACGTTGTCGCGATTGTTGACCGCGGTCCACAGCGAGCCGTCGGGGGCGACTGCCAACCCGGTGCCGTTTCGGACGCCCGTCGCGAACACCTCAGCGGGCCCGTTGCCCGGCGGCACTCGCATGATGGTCGCGCGCGGCGGGTTGGCCGTGCGGTCCTCCGCCGAGACGTTGCCCGTCGATCCGATCGAAAAGTACACCGCCCCATCAGGTCCCACGACGACGCTCTTCAAGGCGTGGGCATAGGCGCCACCCAGGTCCGGGCTACGGGCGTCGGGTAGATCTCCGGCGACGACGCGGCGGTTGGTGGCCGTACCGCCTGCGTAGTCGTAGGCGTCGATCTGGTCGCTCTCGGCCACGTAGAGCGTCGTGCCAGAGAGCGCGAGACCGTGCGGCTGATCCAGACCGTCGAGCAAGACCGACTGCCGCGCGGTGTCGCCGGACCGCTCCAGCCGAACCACCTCACCGGTACTCGGGACGGACACCAACAGGTAGCCGTCCGAGGTCCACGCCGCCAGCCGCGCCTTCGGCAGCCGCGCCCACACCGACAGCGACCAGCCGTCGGGTATCACCACCTTTCGGGGCTGGTCGAACGGCGCAGCCGAAAGACCTTCGGGCACAACGACGGTCGACTCCGACAGGGCGGGGTCGATGCGCGGCGCGGTCTGCTGCGTTCTCGAAGACTCGGCCGACCGCGACGGTTCCGAGTCATGCGGTGCGCAACCAGCCAGTGCGATGACGCCGACGAGAACGATCGCAAGCCCCCGTCGCGCTGGCCTACGCCGCCGCGGACAACCCTGCATGCATCTCCCAGACGAGGATCTCTGCGGGGGCGGTCGCTGTGACGCGTTGTCCGCCGGACGCCGTGAAGCGGACGGCATCGCCTTCGTTCAGCTCGCCTGCGCCCTCCAGCGTCACGTCGCCGCGGGCTACGAACAGGTGAAGGTATGGCGCGCTTGGAAGCTCGACGCTGTCTCCGGCCTGCAACCGAGCACCGCGAAGGGCGGCGTAGCGATTGCGGATGGTGATCGCCGTGTCGCCGGCGTCGCCGGGCATGCCAGAGGCGATGGTCACCAGCTTGCCTCGCAGCAGCTCGTCGTCGATCTCGAGTTGTTGGTAGCCGGGCGTGATCCCCGCTTCGTCCGGAACGACCCACATCTGCACGAAATGCACTGGCTCCTCGTGGGTTTCGTCACCGGTGAGGGTCCAGGAGTCGTTCTTCTCGGAGTGCAGGATGCCGCGGCCCGCCGACATGCGTTGTGCCAGGCCCGGGTAGATCACGCCGGAGTGACCCGTGGAGTCCTGGTGCACCAGCGATCCGCGGAGCACCCACGTGACGATCTCCATGTCGCGGTGTGGGTGGGTTTCGAAGCCGCTGCCGGGCTTGACGGTGTCGTCGTTGTTCACCAGCAGCAGGCCGTGGTGGGTGTTGTCGGGCTGGTAGTTCGAGCCGAACGAGAAGGAGTGCTTCGAGTCCAGCCAGGAGATCTTGGTGGCGGCACGATCTGCCGCACGTCTGACGTCCACGATTTCGGTGTCGATCATGTCCGGACCTTTCGGTTGGTGGCCAGCCTAGGTGGCGGCCCATGGACACGACAACATAAATGATGTGTCATGTATTTCATGTGGTTGACGGACGACGAGCAGCGGGTGTGGCGGGCATACCTGGCGATGAGCGCTGGGCTGCAGGCGACCTTGGGTCGTCAGCTGCAGGCCGAGTCGGGGCTGTCCCTCGCCGACTACGACGTCCTCGTCGCGCTCGACGAGGCCGTCAACTGCCGGGTCAACGAACTCGGCGAACGGCTCGGGTGGGAACAGAGCAGGCTGTCACACCAGCTGCGCCGGATGCGTTCGCGCGGGCTGATCGTGCGACACGGCGCCGACGACGACCGCCGCGGCGCGCGGGTGGAGTTGACGGAGACGGGGGCCTCGGCCCTTGCGGCCGCGGCACCAGGTCATGCCGAACTCGTCCGCCGGCTCGTCTTCGACGGCACTGGCGAGGCCGAGCTCCGTACGATCGAAGAGTGGGCCCGCGCAGTGCTCGACCGCCTTGCTCTCGAGGAACCGCGTTAGCGTGAGCACGTGCGTTCCGTAGCGGTTCGACTGGCGGCGTTTCGAGTGGCCAAGCCGTTCTGCTCCGCCGTCGTCGCGACGACGTTGGTGTTGAGCAGCTGTTCGGCCGACCGCCACGATGCCTCGGAAGGTTGGCCACCCGACCCTGGTCGCGGGCCGTGCACAGTGAGCAAGCAGGTCGACGTTCCCGCCACGATGCGCGACGGCACGGTGCTGCGAGCCGACGTGTACCGGCCGCAGACCCGCGACGCCGTCCCGGTGATCCTGATGCGGACGCAATACGGCAAGTCCGAGGCGCAGGCCGGTTCCCGCTATCAGCCGCCCGACTGGTTCGCCTCGCAGTGCTACCTCGTCGTCGTGCAGGACATCAGAGGCCAAGGAGCGTCCGGAGGCACCTTCAGCGAGTTCACCCACGACCAGAACGACGGATACGACTCCGTCGAATGGGCGGCCGCGCTGCCGGGATCGAACGGCAAGGTCGGCATGTACGGATCGTCCTACGTGGGCGCGACGCAGTGGCTTGCTGCCGTGACCGCGCCGCCGCATCTGGTCACGATCGTTCCCGCGAACACCGCCTCGGACTACTACGACGGGTGGACGTACGAGGGTGGCGAATTTCGGCTGGCGTTCGTGCAGCCGTGGGCGATCGGGTCGATCGCGAAGACCGCGGCGATGAACCGCAACGATCAACCGACGGTCAACGAACTCACGGCTGCCGCAGACGATCCCACGAGGTGGTTGGACTTTCGACCGTTCAAGGACCTCCCGCCCATGCAGCCGAACAACCCCGCGGTTGCGCCGTGGTACTTCGACTGGATCCGTCACTCCAGCCGCGACGACTTCTGGCGGCAGTTCAGCATTCGCGACCGCTATCCCGCCGTCACCGTGCCGGTGCTGAACTTCGAAGGCTGGTACGACGCCTTCCTCGCAGGCGGCGTGGAGAACTTCGCGGGGATGGTCGCCCGCGGTGGCAGCGACACCGCCCGCACCAATCAACGCCTGGTCATCGGGCCATGGGACCACGTCGACTGGGGGAGGCCGGATTCGGAACCGGCGGCAATGCTCAAGGCGATCGGCGCGGTGGCCAACAGTCCGATCAACAGTCTGATGCTCGACTGGTACGACCACTTCCTCAAGGGCAAGGAGAACGGTGTCGCGGGAAAGCCGCGGGTGGACTACTTCTTGATGGGCGCCAACGTCTGGAAGACGGCGTCGGGGTGGCCGCTGCCGCAGACGCGCCCGACCACCTACTACCTATCGGGGCTGGGGGGCGCAGATCGCAAGGGTCTGTTGGTCGAGACGCCGCCGGGTGCCGAGGCGCCGGACGTCTATACCTACGACCCGCGCTTCCCCGCGCCGAGCCTCGGCGGGCACTCCTGCTGCGGTGCACAGTCCGGGCCGCAGGGGCCGTACGACCAGACGCCTGCCGAGCAGCGTTCCGACGTCCTCGTGTACAGCAGCGCGCCGCTGTCACACGACACCGAGGTCACAGGACCGACGACGGTCGACCTCTGGGCTCAATCCTCGGCCATCGACACGGATTTCACCGCCAAGCTGACCGTCGTCAAACCCGACGGCGAGGTGATCAATCTCAACAATGGGATCTTGCGGACGTCGTTCCGCGACTCGTTGTCGAAGCCGACGACCACTCCACCGAATCAGCCCGTCGCCTACCGGATCCAGATTTGGCCGACGAGCTATGAGTACCGGGCAGGCGACCGCATTCGACTGGAGATCTCGAGCAGCGACTATCCACAGTTCGCGCCGAACCCCAACACGGGCGAACCGTTCGGTCAGAGCACCGCAACCGTGCCGGCGACGCAGACGATCCTGCACGACGCGACGCACCCGTCGAGCATCACGCTGCCGGTCATCCCGTCCGATTAGACCCGGGACGAGGTCAGGGCCCTAGAGCGCTGCGGGCAGGCCGAACTGCGCGAACAACCCGTCTGCGTGGAACGCCACCACGTGCGCGACGCCGTCGGGACGAATCTCTAGCACGTGCAACTGGAACTCTTCGTGGGTGCCGGTCTCGCGGTTCAGCATGTAGAGCGCGGCGGCGGGCTGACCGTTGGCGGTGGTGCGGAGGAACCGCATGTCTCCCGCGCCTTCTGCTGGGCAATGCGTCTTGGACAGTTGCACGATGTCGGAGGGACCCTGGTACCAGCCGTCGAACGGCGGCATCTCGAAGACCGCGTCGGCGGTGAACAGTTCGACGAGCTTGTCCATGTCGTAGCTCTCGAACGCGTCGATGTAGCGGCCGAGCAGATCCTGCTGTTCAGGTGACTCCGGAGCTGCCAACGGTTGGTCCTGGCTGAGCTGGACCGCATCGAGTTGCGCGCGTGCCCGCTGCAGCAGGCTGTTGACGGCGGCGGTCGACGCCCCGATCGCCACGCCGACCTCCGCGGCCTTCCACTGCAGGACCTCGCGCAGCACCAGGACGGCGCGCTGCCGCGGGGACAGATGCTGCAGCGCGGCGATGAATGCCAATCGCACGGACTCGCGGGATTCGACGATCACGGACGGATCCGATGGGTCGTCGTGCTGCGTATCTGGCAACGGCTCCAGCCACGTGATCTCGTGGCGTTCGGTGATGTCGGCGGTGGGATCGGATGCTGGACCGCCAAGCCCGGAAGGTAGTGGCCTGCGCTTGCGGCCGTCGATCGCGGTCAGACACGTGTTGGTCGCGATGCGGTAGAGCCAGGTTCGGATCGACGACTTGCCCTCGAAGTTGTCATAGGACTTCCACGCCCGGAGGTAGGTCTCCTGGACTTGGTCCTCTGCGTCGTGCAGTGACCCGGTCATGCGGTAGCAGTGCGCAAGCAGCTCGCGCCGATATTGCTGGGCGGCAGCCAGGAATGCGTCTCTTGACTCGAAACGAACGGGATCTTCGACCAGGACGCTCACCCGGTAGAGCCTACCGACCGACTACGACAAGCGACTGCCGTGGCGATCGCCGTTTTCCTCGGCCCGCTAGTCTCCCAGCATGGCGACAACCCGCAGCGAACAGAGCTTCGACGGTGTTGGCGGCGTTCGCATCGTCTACGACGTGTGGACGCCCAATACCGATCCGACCGGTGTGGTGATCCTTTGCCATGGCTACGCCGAGCACGCCCGTCGCTATGACCATGTCGCGCAGCGCTTCGGCGAGGCGGGCCTGATCACCTACGCACTCGATCTCCGCGGCCACGGCCGGTCGGGTGGCAAGCGCGTCTACCTGAAGAACATCTCCGAGTACACCGACGACTTCCACCATCTCGTCGGTATCGCCACCGCCGCGCACCCCGAGCTCAAACGCGTCGTCATCGGGCACAGCATGGGCGGAGGCGTCGTCTTCGCCTACGGTGTCGAGCATCCCGACGACTACTCCGCGATGGTGCTGTCTGGTCCCGCCGTGTACGCCCAGGATGCGGTGTCATCGGTGATGATCGGCGTCGCCAAGGTCGTCGGCTCGATCCTGCCAGGCCTGCCCGTCGAAAACCTTCCCGCCGATGCCGTCTCCCGCGACCCCGAGGTGGTGGCGGCGTACGAGGCCGATCCTCTGGTTCACCATGGCAAGCTGCCAGCGGGCATCGCCAAGGCACTGATCTCCGTCGGCGAGACCATGCCGCAGCGCGCCGCGGCCATCACCGCGCCACTGCTGGTGGTCCATGGCGGCCAGGACAAGTTGATTCCCGTGGCGGGCAGCGAGCGGTTGGTCGAGTGCGTCGGCTCACCCGACGTGCACCTCAAGGTGTACCCGGAGCTCTACCACGAGGTGTTCAACGAGCCAGAGCGTGCGGTCGTGCTCGACGACGTCGTGTCCTGGATCGAGGTGAGGATGTGAGAATCGTTGGCCGACGGCTGTTTTGGCTGGCGGCGACGATTCTGCTGATCGCCGGTTGCTCGTCGAACGACAAGGACGCCAAGCCGGCGAACGGGCTGCCCGCGGGATGGGCCGAGGACGAGGTCAGCTTCGTCGCCGACGGCCTGACCATCTACGGCACGTATCGGCATCAGCAGGACGCCAAGCCCGGTCCCGCGGCGTTGCTCATCTCCGAGAGTGGCAATACCGACCGCAACGGAGACAACGCGGTCGCAGGCCCGGTCGGCAACATGCGCCAACTCGCCGACTACCTAGAGGGCAAGGGCGTCTCTAGCCTTCGCTACGACAAGGTAGGAACGGGTAAGACGGGCCTCGGTCCCTACAAGCAGAATCCCACCGAGGTGGGCAGCGCCGTCTACACGTCGGGCGCCCGCGCTGCCGTCCGCTTCCTCGCAGGGGAACCCGCGACTGCGAAGGGTGCCATCTCGATCTACGCAGTCGGGGAGGGCGGCGTTCACGCCATGGCGTTGGCCACCGACACCGCTCCCGACGCGCCAAGGATCCAGGCGCTCGCCCTTCTCCAACCGCTGTCGGGTCGGTACCTCGACATCATCACCGCGCGGGTGCGTGCCGGGGTCGACGCGGACGTCACAGCCGGAGCCAAGACCCGGAAGCAGGGCGACGACGTGATCGCGGCATGGGCCGCGGCCGTCGAGCAGATCCGGACCAAGGGCACTGCGCCCGACAAGCTGCCAGAGGGACTCGGCGCGATCGTGAACCCTGGCAACGTCAAGGCCGTCGTCGAGGCCGACGCCATCGACCCGCTGGCGTTGGCGGCGAAGCTACCCGCTGGCATGCCGGTGATGCTGACGTGTTCGGACTCGGACACCCAGGCGACCTGTGATCAGGAGAAGCCTCTCATCGGCGCGCTGCAGCACGCCGCGCTCACCGTGGTTCGACTCGACGGCGTCAGCCACGTGCTGCGCCACGACCCCACCGACAACGTCGGCAACTACTCCAAGCAGGACCCCCTATCGCCGCAGCTGTTGAGCGCGCTTGACGCCTTCATCGCGAAGTTGCCCGCGCCGAGTGGCTAGACTTCGGCCATGACGAGAGCCTTGACGAGAACCGTTGTCGCAGAAGGTTATGGTGGGCCCGAAGTCCTTGCGCTGCACGACGTCGACGTCCCAGAACCAGGGCAGGGCCAGATTCTCGTCGCCGTCCGTGCGGCAGGTAGCAATCCGATCGACTACAAGCTCTACAGCGGCGAGATGGGCCGTGATCCGAACAAGCTGCCGCTGCCTATCGGCCTCGAGGTGGCCGGCGTCGTCCTCGCGCACGGACCGGACGCGGAAGGCTACACAGGCCCACTGACAGTCGGGGACGAGGTCATCGTGACCAACGTCGTCGGCGGCTACTCGGAACGATTGATCGCATCGGCCGCCGACGCAGGTTTCAAGCCTCCTTCCCTGACCTTCGAGGAGGCAGCTGGACTGCTCCTCGTCGGCGGCACCGCGTGGCACCTGTTGACCAAGACCAACGTGGGGATGGACGACACCGTGTTGATCCATGGCGCCAGCGGCGGTGTCGGGCTCATGGCGGTGCAACTCGCGGCGGTGCGTGGGGCGAAGGTAATTGCCACGGCAAGCCCTGCCAGGCACGACCAGCTGCGCAGATACGGCGCATTCCCCGTCGAATACGGCGATGGCCTAGCCGACAGGGTGCGTGAGCTCGGCCAGGTGGACGCAGCACTCGACTTGGTTGGCACCGACGAGGCGCTCGACGTGTCGGTGGAGTTGGTGGCCGACCGCAGCCGCATCGCGACGATCGCCGGTTTCGCCCGCGCTGGCGAGCTGGGAATCGCGGTGCTGACCGGCGCCGATGACGGGCAGGAGATTCGTGACGCGTCCCGCGCACCCCTGCTTGAACTTGCCGCCGACGGCAAGCTGGAAGTGACCGTCGACAAGGTCTTTCCCTTGGACGAAGCGGCCGACGCGCACCGCTATCTGCAGACCGGCCACGCCCGCGGAAAAGTCGTACTGGTTCCCTAGGTTGGCGCCATGACCGACGACAAGATGCTGGAGCGCATCGCTGCCCTCCTGCGGCAAGCAGAGAACACCGACAACCCCCACGAGGCCGAGGCCTTCATGTCTGCCGCCCAGCGGCTGGCGACCACCACGTCGATCGACCTCGCGGTTGCGCGGGCGCATTCGGCCACCCGAACCGCGGCACAGGCGCCCGTGCAACGGACCGTTTCGATAGGCGAGGCGGGCACCAAGGGGCTGCGCACCTACGTTCAGTTGTTCGTGGTGATTGCGCATGCCAACGACGTGAAGTGCGACATCGCGTCGAACTCAACCTTCGTGTACGCGTATGGGTTTGCCGAGGACATCGACGCCACGCACGCGCTGTACGCAAGCCTGGTCGTCCAGATGGTCAAGGCATCGGACGCCTACATTGCGACGGGCGCACATCGCCCAACCCCCACCATCACGGCCCGGCTCAACTTTCACCTCGCCTTTGGAGCTCGGGTCGGCCAACGGCTGGCCGACGCCCGTGAGGAGGCAAAGAAAGAGATCGCCAAGGACCGCGCCAAACAGCCGGGTACCGCAATCGCATTGCGCAACAAGGACATCGAGCTCAAGGACTTCTACCGGCATGCGTCCAAGGCGAGGGGGAGCTGGCGCGCGACCAGCGCTACCGCCGGTTATTCGTCGTCGGCTCGTCGGGCCGGTGATCGCGCAGGACAGCGGGCCCGGCTGGGGCCTAGCACCGAACTCTCCGGCGCACGGACCGCGTTGGAGCGCTGACGCGACGCCGTGGCCCGTGACATCCAGCGCGCAAAGGTCTATGCCGCAGAGGAATTCGTTCGAACTCTCTTCGACCGCGCTGGCGAGCGCGGCAACCGCTCGATCGAATTCTTCGGCGCGTCCCTGACGCTACCGCCCGAGGCCAGGTTCGGGTCTCTGGAGGCCGTGCAGCGCTACGTCGACGACGTGTTGTCGCATCCCGCGGTTCGGCGGCGATGGCCCGGGCTGGAACCCGTTACGGTGCGTGGCCGCCGCGGTGCCACGGCGGCGCACTACGAGCTCGACGGTTCGGCTGCCACCATCGCGGTGCCCGACCGCTACACGACGTGGGCGCTGCGAGAGTTGGTGGTGTTGCACGAGATCGCGCATCACGTGTGTCGGTGCGAGCCTGCGCACGGGCCGGAGTTCGTCGCGGAGTTCGGTGAGCTAGCCGAGCTGGTGATGGGGCCGGAAGTAAGCCATGTCCTGCGGGTGGTGTACGCCAAAGAAGGTGTGCGCTAGTAAAGAAGGTGTGCGCTAGGGCTGAACGGCTAACGTTGGGCCGATGACCGAGCCGGATCCTGCTGCCCTCGACGACATGCTCAACGAGCTACTGGCGACGGAGGACGACGCCCTGCGGGCGGCGAGGGAGGCCGGCGATGCTGCCGGGATGCCTCGTATCGAGGTCTCGGCCCAGAGCGGCAAGCTGCTTTCGCTGCTCGCCACCGTCACCGGGGCCACCAGCGTGCTGGAGATTGGCACGCTCGCCGGGTACAGCACGATCTGCCTGGCGCGAGGTGTTGGGACCCACGGCCGCGTCGTCACGCTGGAGTACGCCGCCGAGCACGCCGAGGTCGCCCGCGCGAGCTTGGTACGCGCGGGCTTCGACGATCGCGTCGAGGTGATCGTCGGGGCAGCTCTGGATACCTTGCCGGTCTTGGAACAGCGCGGCGAACGGTTCGACTTCTTCTTCATCGATGCCGACAAGGAGAACAACGTCGCCTACGTGGAGTGGGCAGTCAAGTTGGCGGCGCCAGGCGCGATCATCGTCGTCGACAACATCGCTCGTGCTGGCCGCGTGCTCGATCCGGCACCAGACGACCAACAAGCCCGCGCGGTGCGCGACATGCTGGCCATGATGGGCAGGCACCCGAGGCTGGACGCCGCGGCGATTCAGACCGTGGGAACCAAGGGCTGGGACGGGTTCGCCCTTGCTCTCGTGAAGACCTAACGGGACCAGGCCGCGTTGCGCGAGGCCGCGTTGCGCGAGGCCGCGTTGCTTGAGGCCGCGACGATGCGGTCGTGTTCGCCAAGCTAGCCATTCAGTTTGTCGAGCCGAAGATGCTGGGGTTCAACGGGATTGGTGATGGCGTCGCGATCTGCGCACGGCTCGGATCAACGGTCGTTCCGGTCGACTTCGGTTGGCTCGTCCACCACGTTCGATCGCGGTTCTGGATGGGCGGAAGGCATGTTTCCCTTCGCTCACGGAAGTCATTGGCAGACAAGGCACTTCGAACTGACAAGGTACTTCGATCTGACAAGGCACTTCGGCCCGTGGTGGCTCGCCAGTTGCCGCACGCGCGCGACCTGCGGTGCACTGCGCCCAGGAGATGAACCATCTGGCGGCATTCTTGCCGGAGTTGTACGCGCGGTTCAACTAGCGGACTTCGGGTACCCACACCCTCGTGTGGACAGTGAGCAGACCCGTCAAGGCCTCGGCCAACACCGTATGGGACCTGCTCGTCGATCTCGAAGCGTGGCCGCGCTGGGGTTTGACCGTGGCGCGGGCCGAACTCGACGGCGAGCTCCTCACGTTGGGTACGACTGGCCGGGTGTGGACGCCGGTGGGGGTGGCGCTGCCATTCGTCATCACCGAGTTCGTCCCTGGCGTCAGGTGGGCGTGGAGCGTCGCTGGCGTCCCTGCGACCAAGCACGGCGTCGACCCCCACGGCGAGGGCGCCAGGGTGTGGATGAGCGCGCCAGTGTGGGCGCCCGCCTACCTGCCGGTGCTGGAGATCGCCTTGCGGCGCATCGAGGCGATGGCCGTCGGCGTGCCCAACTGACGCCGAGCGCACGCTTCTCGAACGCAAACGCCGTCAACAAGCGTGCGTTCGAGAGGAACGCAAGCGTCGTTAGCTGCAGACCGCACCCGTCGCCGCCGAACCCACCAGCTTGCGGTACTTGGCGAGCACACCGGTGGTGTACCGCGGCGCGGGCGGGCTGAATCCTGCCTTGCGCGAATCGAATTCGGCGGGATCGACCAGTACGTCGAGGGTGCCGTTGCCGACGTCGAGCTTGATCGGGTCACCGTCGCGCAGGAATGCGATCGGTCCGGCGTCGACGGCCTCTGGCGCGACGTGGCCGACGCATAGGCCCGTCGTACCGCCGGAGAACCGACCGTCGGTCATCAGCAGCACGTCCTTGCCGAGGCCGGCACCCTTGATGGCACCGGTGATCGCCAGCATCTCGCGCATGCCCGGCCCACCCTTTGGACCCTCGTAGCGGATGACGACGACGTCGCCCGCGGTGATGGTGCCGTCTTCCAGGGCATCCATCGCGGCGCGCTCGCCGTCGAAAACCCTTGCGGTGCCTTCGAACACGTCGGAGTCGAAGCCCGCCGACTTGACGACGGCTCCCTCGGGAGCCAGCGAGCCGTGCAGGATGGTGATGCCGCCGGTCGGGTGGATCGGATTGCTCATCGCGCGCAGGACCTTGCCGTCGGGATCCGGCGGCGCGATGTCGGCGAGGTTCTCCGCCATGGTCTTTCCGGTGACCGTCAGGCAATCGCCGTGCAGCAGCCCCGCGTCGAGCAGCGCCTTCATGATCACGGGCACGCCACCGATGCGGTCGACGTCGAACATCACGTGCTTGCCGAACGGCTTGACGTCGGCGAGGTGCGGAACCTTGGCGCCGACGCGGATGAAGTCGTCGAGGGTGAGCTTGACGTCGGCCTCGTGCGCGATCGCCATCAGGTGCAGCACCGCGTTGGTGGACCCGCCGAACGCCATGACCACGGCGATCGCGTTCTCGAAGGCCTCCTTGGTCAGGATGTCGCGTGCGGTGATGCCGCGTTGAAGCAGTTGGACGACGGCCTCGCCACTGCGGCGGGCGTAGCCGTCGCGGCGGCGGTCCGTGGCGGGTGGGGCGGCGCTGCCGGGCAGCGACATGCCGAGCGCCTCTGCGGCGCTGGCCATGGTGTTGGCGGTGAACATGCCGCCGCACGCACCCTCGCCGGGACAGATCGCACGCTCGATGGTGTCGACGTCCTCGCGCGACATCAGCCCGCGAGCACACGCGCCAACGGCCTCGAAGGCGTCGATGATCGTCACGTCCATCTCGGTACCGTCGGACAGCTTGGCCCGGCCGGGCAGTATCGATCCGGCGTACAGGAACACGCTGGCGAGATCCAGTCGCGCAGCGGCCATCAGCATCCCCGGCAGGGACTTGTCGCAACCGGCGAGGAGCACCGAACCGTCGAGGCGCTCGGCCATCATCACCGTCTCGACGCTGTCGGCGATGACCTCACGCGAGACGAGGGAGAAGTGCATGCCCTCGTGACCCATCGAGATGCCGTCCGACACCGAGATGGTGCCGAACTCCATCGGATACCCACCCGCCGCGTGCACGCCGTCCTTGGCGGCCTTCGCGAGCCGGTCCAGTGACAGGTTGCACGGCGTGATCTCGTTCCACGACGAAGCGACGCCAATCTGGCTCTTGACGAAGTCGGCGTCGCCCATCCCTACCGCGCGAAGCATCCCGCGGGCAGCGGCCTTCTCGAGGCCGTCGGTGACGTCGCGACTGCGGGGCTTGATGTCTGGCGTGTCTGTTGGACCTGAGGGCATCCGTCGATTATGCGCCGGTGCAGCTAGACGACCAAACCATTTCCGATACCCCTCAGGGGTATCGGGTACGGTGGAAGCGTGAAGTCATTCCCGGCCCTCTTGGCGACGGTGGGCACCGTCGCGTTCCTGTCCCTGTTCGTGTCGGCGTGTAGCAGTCCCGCGTCGGACGGTCACGACGACCACGACGACGGGGCAACGACCTCCGCGAACGCCGGACTCACGGCGTCCATCAACGACGCCGACATGACCTTCGTGACCAACATGATCCCCCATCATCAGCAGGCGATCGCCATGTCCGCGTTGGTGCAGGGCCGGTCAACGGACCCGGCCGTCATCAAGCTCGCCGCTGACATCTCGGCCGCCCAGGGTCCGGAGATCGAGGTGATGAGCGCGCTCCAGACCCAGTGGGTCGGGGGTGGGCTCCAGCCGCCTGGCGACCACAGTGACATGCCAGGCACCATGCCCGATCATTCCGCCATGGAGGGGATGGTCGACGAGGCCACGATGACGAAGCTGGCTTCACTGAAGGGCACGGAATTCGACACGCTGTGGCTGCGTTCGATGATCGGTCACCACGAGGGGGCGATCAAGATGGCCCAGGCGGAGGTAGCGAACGGTGCCAACGCCGACGCCAAGGATCTTGCGCAGAAGATCGTTGCCGCACAGCAGGCCGAGATCACGCAGATGAAACAGATGCTGGGAGAATGAACATGACTGGTGCGCATGGGTATTCGTCCAACAAGGACAACTACGCGAAGCGGTTGCGGCGCATCGAGGGGCAAGTCCGCGGCATCGCCAAGATGATCGAAGAGGACAAGTACTGCATCGACGTCCTCACCCAGATCAGCGCCGTCAACAGTGCCATGCAGTCGGTGGCGCTCGGTCTGCTCGAAGAGCACCTCGGGCACTGTGTGTCCCACGCCGTCGCAGAGGGCGGCGACGAGGCCGACAAGAAGCTCGCCGAGGCATCTGCCGCGATCGCGCGCCTGGTGAGATCCTGAGCTAGTGAAGCTCGTCGCCGCGACACCCGAGTTGCTCGAGGCGCTGCAACGGGATCCCGCGGCCTTCGCCGAGTTGATCGGAAGCCCCATTCCCGACGGATGGCCCGAGTTTCCGGAGTCCATCGAGTTCTCGATCGTCAAGCTCGGAGAGGCTCCCGACGAGAGCGATTGGTGGCTGCACTTCTTCCTGGCCGACGATCTCGTGGTCGACGATCTCGTGGCGGACAAGCGTCTGGTGGGTTCCGGTGGCTTCGTGGGGCCGCCGACGGATGGCACCATCGAGATCGGCTACGAGATCGCGCCTGCCTTTCGAGGGCGTGGCTACGCGACGGCGGCGTCGCGGGCCATGATCGACAAGGCTCTTTCGACCGGCTCGGTGGACACCGTCGTCGCCCACACGTTGGCCGCCGAGAACCCGTCGACGTCGGTACTGCGGCGCCTGGGCTTTCGTTTCGTCGCCGAGCTACCCGACGATGAACAGGGCAGCGTGTGGAGGTGGTCGCTGTCAGCAGCGGAAATGAATGCGACGCCATCGCCTTGACGCCTTGGGTTCTCCATTTCATCGACGCGATGCCGGAGAATTCCATTACCGCAGTTTGCTCGACAATGCGTCACTAGTAGCACTCGAACGTTGATTAAGAACTAACGACGCATTTCGTGGCCTTTCTGGGAATGTCCGCATGAGGGCAGGCGGTGCTTTGCTGTAGTTAGCCGCGGGTCGTACTGTGCGACACTAGAGGCAATTCTGTATTGGAGGTGGCTGATGCCGCAGCGGAAAATGAAGAAGTTGATCATCGCGATCTTCGCGGCCGGATTGGTTGCTGGCTTGGCCATCGATGCCCCGTCCGCATGGGCTGATCCGGAGGTGAATACCGACCCGGCGGTGCTCGACGCACCTCCCGCGCAGGAGCTACCCCCGCCCGCGCCGGAGCCGTTCGGATTCCCTCCGCCGGCTGATCCGCAGGTTCCCCCGCCGATTGGCGAGCCTGGAGTCCCCGTCGCCGACCCGTTCGCCGCGCCCGTGCAACCCAGCGTGATCCCCGAGGGAACGCCAGCAGGTCAGGACCCGACGCCGTTCGTCGGCCAGCCGCCGTTCGTGCCGCCGACTTTCAACCCGCTCAACGGATCACTGGTCGGGGTGGGCAAGCCGATCTACATCAACTTCGCGCGCCCCATCGCCAACCGGGCACTGGCGCAGTCGGCGGTCCACATCTCGTCGGTGCCTCCGGTACCCGGAAAGTTCTACTGGACGAGCGATACCCAGTTGCGCTGGCGTCCGCTGAACTTCTGGCCAGCCAATACCAACGTCTTCATCGATGCCGCAGGCACCAAGTCGACGTTCCACACCGGTGACTCGTTGATCGCGACGGCCGACAACGCGACTCATCAGATGACGATCACTCGCAACGGCGTGGTGGAGAAGACGTTCCCGATGTCGATGGGCAAGGCAGGCCATGACACCCCGAACGGCACCTACTACGTGCTCGAACGGTTCGCTTCCATCGTGATGGACTCCGCGACCTACGGCGTCCCGAGCACGTCGGCGCAGGGCTACAAGCTCACGGTGCAGGACGCGGTCCGCATCGACAACAGCGGCAACTTCGTACACAGCGCACCGTGGTCGGTGGGCGATCAAGGCAAGCGCAACGTCAGCCACGGTTGCATCAACATCTCGCCGGCGAATGCGCAGTGGTTCTACGACAACTTCGGCACCGGCGATCCCGTCATCGTGAAGAACTCGGTCGGCAGCTACACCCAGCCCGACGGCGCATCCGACTGGCAGATCTAGGCGATTTCGGCGCGGTTTCCACCCATTCGTGGGGTGTTTCCGCGCCGAAATCGCAAGGGCTAGAGCCAGTCGCGTCGCTTGAAGCTGACGTACAGCACGGCCACCAACAGCAAGATGATGGTGCTGCTGGTGACGAATCCGCCGAAGGTCTGAATGCCGGGGTAGTTCACGTTCTGGCCGTAGAAGCCGGTGATCGCCGTCGGCACGGCGATGATGGCGGCCCAGCCGGTCAGCTTCTTCATCACGGTGTTCAGCCGAGCGTCCTGAAGGCTCAGGTTCGTCTCGAACACCGTGCTGACCATGTCCCGCAACGACTCCGTCCATTCCGACGCACGCAGCACGTGGTCATACAGGTCTGAGTAGAGCGGGTCGAGTTCGGGTGCGGTCTTCGCGTCGAGACGACGATGCTGAATCGCCGTGACCACCTCGCGCATCGGCAGCACGACCCGCCGCAGCACCACCAGATCCTTGCGGATCTGAAACGTCCGCCGCTGGAGGCCGGGCTTCGTCGGGCTGTTTTCGGCGAACAAGTCGTCCTCGACCGACTCGATGGCGTCGTCGAGGCATTGGACCGCCTCGAAGTGACCGTCGACGACGACGTCGAGCAGTCCGTGCACGAGCGAGCCGACGCCGTACTCCTGCCCACCCAGCTCGTCGAAGCGACTGGATAGCTCTGGATAGATGTCGACGCACGGCGCCAGCCGAACCGTGATGAGGCCTTGCGGCAGAACGAATCCCGAGATGCGGTGCGTGGACAACGTGGGCTCGGCTTCGCCGGCGGGTTGCAGAGGTACGACGGCGTAGACCGTGAAGAACGTGTGCGTCTTGTAGACGGTCGCCTTGGTGCGCTCTGCCTCCGCGACCGCGTCCTCCACGGCCCAGTCGTTCAGACCCAGCTCCTGGGCCAGCTCCTTCAGTGCACTGTGGTCGGGATCGTAGATGTCGGCCCAGACGAGCGTGTCCTTCTCCACCAGATAGTCGGATATCGCGGCGAACTCGAAGTCCTCCTGCGGCTTTCCGGCTCGCCAGACGCGGCCACGCACCTGCTTCACTGGCGCACTAGTTCCAGATCCGCACCCGTTTGGCAGGATCGAGGTAGAGCTCGTCGCCGGTGTTGACGTCGAACGCGTCGTAGAACGCATCCATGTTGCTGATGACGCCGTTGCAACGGAACTCCGGTGGCGAGTGCGGATCGGTCGCCAACCGCCGAATCGCTTCTGCGGTACGGGATTTGGTTCGCCACACCTGCGCCCAGCCGAAGAACACTCGCTGTACGCCGGTCAGCCCGTCGATCACCGGCGCCTCACGCCCGCCCAGCGACAACTGATAGGCCAGCAGCGCGATCGACAGGCCGCCGAGGTCGCCGATGTTCTCGCCGACGGTGAAGGCACCGTTCACGTGATTGTCCCCGGTCAATTGACGAGGTACGAAGTGGTCATACTGCTCAATCAATGCCGTTGTGCGAAGGCCGAATTCCGCACGATCGCTGTCCGTCCACCAGTCCACGAGGTTTCCGTCACCGTCGTACTTGGCACCCTGGTCATCGAAACCGTGCCCGATCTCGTGGCCGATGACCGCGCCGATTCCGCCGTAGTTCGCTGCGTCGTCCGCCTCGGCATCGAAGAACGGGGGCTGCAGAATCGCTGCGGGGAAGACGATCTCGTTCATGCCTGGGTTGTAGTACGCATTGACGGTCTGCGGCGTCATGAACCACTCGTCGCGATCCACCGGCCCCCCAAGCTTGGCGAGTTCGCGGTCGGTACCAACCTCGTTGCCGCGCAAGTAGTTTCCGTACACATCGCCACGGTCGATCACCAGCGTCGAATAGTCGCGCCAACGGACCGGGTAGCCGATCTTCGGCGTGAACTTGTCGAGCTTCTCTAGCGCGCGCTTGCGCGTCTCGGGCGTCATCCAGTCCAGATCGGCAATGCTTACGCGGTAGGCCTCGCGCAGGTTCGCGACGAGTTCGTCCATCCGGGCCTTGGCGTCCGGTGGGAAATGCCTTTCTACGTAGAGCTTTCCGACCGCGTCGCCCATGAGGCTCTCGACGAGGGAAACGCCACGCTTCCAGCGGTCGCGGATCTGCTCCGTGCCACTCAACGTTCGCCCGTAGAACGCGAAGTTCTCGGCAACCAACTCATCGGTGAGCATCGAGGCACGCGAGGTGATCACGCGCCAGCGCAACCAGCGCTTCCAATCGTCGAAGTCGGCCGACGCCCACTGCGCCGCGAAAGCCGTGAGCACGTCGGGTTGGCGGACGACGACTTCCGCCACTGCCTCCGGCGTGGTGCCGAGCGCCACCAGCCAGCCCGTCCAGTCGAAACCAGGTGCCTCGGAGGGCAGCTCGGCAAAGGTCCGCAAGTTGTAGGTGAGATCGGCGTCGCGGCGTTTGACGACGTCCCAGTGCGCGGCGGCGAGCTTCGTCTCCAGTGCAACGATTCGTGCCGCGGTGTCTGCGTGCGCGGCCTCGTCCCCGCCGTACACCAGCGCGAACATCCTCGCGATGTGACCGGGATACGCGTCGAGGATCTCGGCGTGGGCGGGATCGCGGTAGTACGACTCGTCGGGCAGGCCCAGCCCGGATTGCGAGAAGTGCAGTAGGTAGCGGGTGGAGTCCTTCGAGTCGGTGTCGACGTACACCCCGGCTCCGCCGCCGACGCCGGCGCGCTGAAAGCCGCCGAGCACGGCCGCGAGCGCATCGGGAGTCGGCGCCGCGTCGATCTTCGCGAGGTCGCCGAGCAGCGGCGCGACGCCGACCTCGGCAACCCGCGCCTCGTCCATGAAGCTGCCGTACAGATCACCGATGCGCTGCTGGTCGGTGCCCGCGGGTGCCCCCGCCGCCGCAGCCTCGGTGATCAGGTCGCGCACCTGTTCCTCGGCACGGTCGGCCAGCAACCGGAACGCCCCGTCGGTGGCGCGGTCTGCAGGCATCTCGTGGTCGGCCAGCCAGCGTCCGTTGACGTGGCCGAACAGATCGTCTTGTGGGCGTGCTTCCGAGTCGACGTAGGTCAGATCGATTCCAGAACGAATGGCTTCTACCGTCACCCCGCCATCCTTCCAGACGCCGAAGGGAGGCGTTGGTGACGGCAGGTACCCTTCGGCCATGCCTGACGAGGTCGACGACGAGCGCAAGCCAGACCCCGTGAAGAAGGCGCCAGTGAAGAAGGAGCCCGAGGTCAGCGAGGCGACCGAAGGCGTGTTCACCGGGTACGGCATCGCCTCGGCAGTACTGGGCGTCGTGGCCGTCGTCGCCGTGGTCTTGGCGGCGTTCATCTGGTCTGGTCACCGCGACGAAGTCGACGAGCGGGGATACGAGACGCGGGTGTTACAGGCCGCGGCCGACTGGACGAACGTCCTGATCAACATGAACAAGGACTCGATCGATTCGAGTCTGCAAAAGCTTCACGACGGAACGGTCGGGCAGCTCAACGCCGACTTCGAGGCGACCGTCGACCCGTTCAAGCAGCTCGTGCAGAAGCTCCAGGCGCAAACGATGGGGCAGGTCGACTCGGTCGCCATCGAATCGGTGCACCATGAACAGCCGGGCGCCACCGGAGGGCCCCCGCCGCAACCCGAGCTCAGCACCGTGGCGTCGCGGACCGACACTGTGATCGTGGTCGCCACGTCGGTGAGCCAGAATGCGGGGACGACCAAGCCGCAGCCAGTGCGCTGGAATCTGCGTTTGGGCGTTTCGGACGTCGACGGCAAGCTGTTGATCTCGCGGCTGGAGTCCATCCGATGAGGAACCGCTTGCGGGTGCTCGCCTTCGACGTGCTTGCACCGCTGATCACGATCGCCGCGCTGGTCTACGTCGGCATCGCACTGGATTGGCCGACGTGGTGGGTCTCGGTCTGCTCGATCCTGTGTCTGCTGATCGTGCAGGCCGTCGTCGTCGACTTCGTGTTGTTCCGCCGCGACGGCGTGACGGTCGGCACCGACGACGACGGCCCAGGACTCCGGCTGACCGTCGTCGGGCTCGCAACTGCGGCGCTGGCGGCTGCGGTGGTCGTCGGCTACACCCAGTGGACGATTCCGGATCGCGGGATCCACAGCGACGTCGACGAGGTGGTCGGCATCGCCAGTAGCGTCGCCGAGGCGTGGGCCACCTTCAGCCCGCAGGCGCCGAACGCGTCGGTCGACAGGGCCGTCGCGCTCATGACTCCCGAGCGGGCGGACGCTTACAAGCAGGAACTCGCCTCGGTGACGAAGGAATTGGCAAGCAAGAACGTCTCAGGACAGGCGACCACGATCTCGGCGGGAGTAGAGGCGATCGGCCCCTCGGTCGCGAGTGTCGCGGTCGTGATGCGCGGAACTCAGAGCACGCCAGGGCGGCCGCCCGACGTCGCGGTGCTGGCGCTGCGCGTCACGTTGACGAAGGACACCGGGCGCTGGCTCGTCGCTGACGTGGCCCCGATCAACGCGCGTTGAGCACGCTCGACCCGACGGCCAGCAGTCGCTCGGTCAGCTCGGTCGGCCTGCTCAGCGAAACCAGGTGTCCTCCAGGGATCACCTCGACGTCGAGCCCTAGGCGATCGCGGACCAGGCGCTGCTGAAAGTCCAGAGGAAAGAGTCGATCGTCGCGGCCGGTGATCACTCGCGTTGGGACGTCGGGCCAGCGATCCAGCGGCCACGGCTGTGCGAACGGCGTATCGGACTGGGGCGGGTCCCCCTGCCTTATCGCTGCGTCGCGAATGTGGTCGGGGACGTCGTGGAAGAAGTCCTCCACCATGTCGAAGGGTCGCTCGCCGAGGAAGATCCGGCGGAAGTGCGCGCGCATCGCGGCGCGTTGACCGGTCGCCTCCCACCACTGCCCCGGCGTCTCGCCCGGCGACGGCACCATCGGGTTGACGAGCACCAGCATCGCCGCAGACAGCCGCTCGGCGACGATCGGTGCCGTGAACGCCCCCATGGACTGGCCGACGACCACGAGCGGTCCCGTGACGTCCGCGAGCGCACGGCAGGCGGTATCGGCGTAGGTATCGAGGTCGGCGGCATCGTCGGCCGCAGGCAGTTCGATCGGAATCGCGTCGGCGCCCGCCGCGACGAGGAGGGGAACGACGCGGTGCCAATACCAGGCGTTGCCGCCCGCGCCGGGAATCAGGGCGTAGGTCGTGGTGACGGTGGGCACTTCTCGTCAGCCCGGTGAGCCGCCGCGCTCGTCGCGCATCTTGGCGAAGCGGTCGGACAGCCGCCGGATCCGGATCATCAGCGAGGCGGCGGGGCTCGTCGTGCCGTCGAGGTAGGCGGCGAGCTGTTCGTTGGGTACGCCGATCCGGGAAGCGAACTCGCGCTGGCTGAGGCCCGATCGCTCGATCATGACCTGCACGTGGCGAGCCACCTCCTGGCGCTCGCTCTCCTCGAGCCTGTCGCGGGTGCGGGTCAGGACCTCGGCCATGGCTCTCGAGACGCCGTAGGGGTTCGCGGTCTCCAGCACTTCTTCGACCTGACGCGCGGTGCGGCCGTAGGGGTCGCGCTTGATGGCCGTGACGATGCTCTGCCAGACGGCGAGATCGTCCTGTTCCAGTGCGGCGTGGATTGCAGACGTCGGCCAGAATTCGACGGGTCGGTTGTCCCTCGTCGGTCGTGGCGGCGCTGCGCGATGCGGGCGGCCGGGAACGGCGTCGTAGCGTGCGTCCCGTCTCTCGGGGGTCGCCGCGGTTTCCCGCATCGAAGTCACCTCGCCTCCTCGAGCATCGCCACCGCCACTGCCAGGCAGCGCTGCCTGATGTGCGCCCACTCCGCATCCTCGTCTTGGCCTGACGACGAGGCATCGTCGCCGTCCGATGGGTGCGGGTCGGCCAGTCGTCGCACCAGCTGTGTGGCCACCTTGGCCCGTCGACCCCCGTAGTACCGGTCCATGCCCGCCAACACCACTGCTGCAGTTTGAGTCTCCATGGAGTCGACGAGATCGGCAAACTCGGAGAAGTCCTTCGCACTGTTTCGGCACATGATCAGGTAGCTCTTGAGCCGCAACGTCTCTGCGCCGGTTGGAATCCGCAATCGGTCGCCGGTTGGTAGCTGGACGTTGGTGGTCTCCATTGGGCTGCGGCGTTCGACGATCGGGGGATCGATCGATGCCGCCGTGGTCAGCGCGTCGAGCGCCACCGCAAGCCTGCCGCGCCACATGGTCACCGGGTGCAGAGGTTCGGTCACGGCGCGCTTGCCGTTGACCCCGGCTTTACCGCTGGTCCCGTTCTTGCCATTCGTCGGGATCTTCACGGTGGTGGCCTCTTTGCCGTTGCTTGGAGCCTTGGCGGCGCCTTGCGTCTTGCCGCCGTTGCCCCTGCCGCTGGTGCTCACCCTGCCGCTGGAGTAGCTCTTTGCCTTGACGTGTCCCTTGCCGTGGCGGGCGCCGTTCGAAAGGGACTTGCCATTGGCTTGCGCGGTGACCGGAGAACCGTTGACGTGCTCTGCCGCCGACGGCCCGAGGAGCCCGCAGCCGCTGAATGCCAGCGGGTCGGCGACCGAGATGGTGTGTGGCGCCAGGCTCTTCAACTTCGCCGCCGACTTGACCATCATCCGGATGTCCGAACCCGACGGCCCCATCGTGGAGATGCCCTCGGGGATGATGACGAGGTCGAGGACGTCGACCTTGGGCAGCGGCTTCTCGAAGTCGACGGACGGCAGGATGCGATCCAGCCAGCCGGGCAACCACCAGTTCCATTGGGCGAACATCGCCATCAGCGCAGGCACGAGCACTAGGCGGACGACGGTGGCGTCGACGGCGATCGCCACCGCGCACGCCACTCCGAGTTGGGCCACCAGGGGCATGCCAGCGAAGGCGAACCCGACGAAGACCGCGATCATGATCAACGCCGCGCTGGTAATCGTGCGGGCGCTGGTGCTCACGCCGTACGCGACGGCGTCGCGGGTGTTGTTGGTCTGCAGGAATCGCTCGCGGATGCGGGTCAAGAGGAAGATCTCGTAGTCCATCGACAAGCCGAACGTCATCGCGAGCACCAGCGGTGGAATCGTGCTGTCGATCGTCGGGAGCTGCTTGAGGCCGAGTGCCTCCAGCCAACCCCACTGGAAGACGGCCACCAGGCTGCCATATGCGGCGGCCACCGACAGCACCGTCATCAGGACGCCCTTGAGTGCGAGGAACACCGATCGGATCGAGATCAACAGCATCACGAAGGCGATCAGCGCGACGAACCCGAACACCGCGAGCTGGGTCGCAACGACTCGCTCGTTGAAGTCCTGAATCAAGGCCGTCGGACCACCGACGTCGACGTCGGCTCGGCCGCCAGCCGCGCCGGGCAGGTGCTCGCGCATCCAGGTGACGTTTTCGCGGGCACCGTCGGACTCGGGATCGACCGAGAGCACCGCAGACAGCATGGCGCTGCGGTTGTCGTTGCCGAACACCGGCGGGGAGACCGACGCGACATTGGGCCCCTGCGACATCTCCTGAGCGATGGCGGTGAGGGTCTGCGCGTTCTCGGGCTCGTTCGCGGTCCGGTCGGGGAACTGCACCAGAACCCGAACGGGTCCCAACGCGCCGGGTCCCAACGCTTCGGCGGCGGCACTCACGCCGCCGCGGATCTCGTGGGTGGGTTCGAACTGACCAAGCAGGCTGTTGCCTAGCACCATCGAGAAAGCGGGCGCGGCCATGGTCAGCAGAAATGCCGAAGCCGCGGATGCGGCGAGCCACGGGCGCCGCATCACCCAGCCGGTCCACCTGGTCCAGAACCGGGACTGGCTGGTGTCCGATCGCCTGGAGAACTGCAACCACGACGAGCGCTTGGCCGCGGCCTTTCCGAACGTGGCGAGCACCGCGGGAATCAGCGTCGTCGACGTCAGAACGGCGACCGCGACCGCGAGGATCGCCCCCGTCGCCATCGAGCTCAGCACCGGGGTGTTGATGAGGTACAGACCCGTCAGCGAGGCGATCACCGTGAGGCCGGAGAGGACCACGGCAAGGCCGGACGTGGCCATGGCCGCGTCGGCCGCATCGTCGGGGTCGCGACCGGACCGCAGCTCCTCCCTGAACCGCATCAGGATGAATAGCGAGTAGTCCACGGCAAGGGCGATGCCGAACATCGATACCGTCGACGTCACGAACACCGACATCTGGGTGACCATCGACAACAGATAGACGACGCCCATCGTCACCGCGACGGTGCAGACACCGAGCACCAGCGGCAGCGTGGCGGCGGCAAGTGAACCGAAGACCGCGAGCAGGACGATCAGAACGATCGGCATGTTCCACTTCTCGGCCTGCGTGATGTCGTGCTTGGTGGTCTCGCTCGCGGCGGCGCCCAAGGCGCCCTGCCCGATGACGTACAGGCGCACCTTGCCGTTCTCGATCTGACCCGGCTGGTCCCCGTTGATGCCGACCTTCGTGCGCAACTGTTTCGCGACGTCGACGGCGCCGGTGTTCTCGAAGTCGAGCTGGAGAGTGAGGACGTAAGGCCGGTCGGGCTGAGGCGGGGGCTGCTGCGGGTTCGGTACGACCTTGACGCTCGGCACCTCGCCTGCGATGCGCTTGAGCTGCTCGACGGCGGCGTTCATGTCCTCGAAGGAGGCGTCGGCGCGCGGTGCGGCGACGAGCGCGAGAGGCGAGGCCCCCTGGTCGGGATAGTGGTCCTCGATTTGGTACTGAACGTTCAGCGACTGCGAGCCCGCGACCTCGAACCCGCCGCCCGTGAGGTGACCCGACTGCGTCACGCCCAGGTACACCGACGGAACGAGGAGAAGTAGCCACGTGAGGAAGACCGCCCAGCGATATCTGCGCAGGCCGCTACTCAAGCGCATCATGAACTGCTGGATGACGAACCTCTGCCTTCTTGGGGGCGTTTCGTTGCCGTGAGCGTACCGCAGCAGAAGGTAGGGTAACCGGCCCGCATGCACGGCAGATGGCGTCCGCGGACGTCTCCGGCGGTTGTTTGGCGATCGTGTCCCAGATGTGGCTGGTTCGGTATTGGACGCCTCTTGACTAGGGTCGGGTACCGCTTGGCGAGTTTGCCAGTGAACTTGCGGCGGATTCCCTGTGAGGGTGGTGCCCGCAGGCGCGCAGCCTGATCGCCCGCCGCCTGCGAGGTCGTCGGCGTCGCTCACCGGCAGCTCGGCGCCGCGATCGGCGGCCGCCGGCAGCGAATCGCGTCGACGCATCATATGGGCCTGAGCTGCGCGTTTAGGCTTTCTCGCGATTGGTTGGCCGCAAGCCAAGAAAGTCGACTGCGATTCTGCTTAGCTCTTTGTGTTGGCACCCGTCGTCGGGTGGCCTCCTCTGCGATGTCTACGTATTCGATGAAGGAGCTTGACTATGGTGCTCTCGGCGCGTGCTGGGCGGCGTGCGGTAGCTGGTGCGTTGGGCGCCGGCACGATCGCCGGCGCGATGTTGTTCGGTGCGATCCCCTCGGCGTTGGCCGATGACCCGGCGCTCAACCCGCCGAACTGCACCGCCGCCGACCTGGCTGGCGTGGCAGCCGGAGTGTCGGCCGCGACGTCGGCCTACCTGTTCACCCACCCGGATGCGAACTGGTTCTTCACCAGCCTCGAGGGTCTCCCGCGTGATCAAGTTCGGTCACAGGTCTCCGACTACCTGACCAAGAACCCGCAGACGAAGACCGATCTCACGGGCATCCGCCAGCCGCTTGTCGATCTGAAGGATCGTTGCGGGTCGGCACCTGCGCCAGCTCTGCCGTAGCACCCGTGCCGGTTCGGCAGGGGGTATCTGCTGACGGGGATGTCGGGGACTTCGACGCCGACGGCTCGTCAGCACCGGAGAACGCGGGGCGCACCGTCCTCATGGTCGACGACGACCCTGACGTGAGGACGTCGGTGGCCCGCGGCCTTCGGCATTCCGGTTTCGACGTCAGAGTCGCCGCGAGCGGCAAGGAAGCGTTGCGGCTGCTGTCCAGCGAGCCTCACGATGCGCTGGTGCTGGACGTTCAGATGCCCGAGCTCGACGGCGTCGCGGTGGTGGCCGCATTGCGCGCGTTGGGAAACGACATACCGATCTGCGTATTGTCCGCGCGCGATACGGTCAACGATCGGATCGCGGGTCTCGAAGCCGGCGCCGACGACTATCTGACGAAGCCGTTCGACCTGGGCGAGCTGGTCGCTCGCCTGCACGCGCTGCTACGCCGGTCGAGCCACTCGGACCGGCCGTCGGACACCATGACGGTAGGACCGCTGACCATCGACACCGCGCGTCGGCTGGTGTTCATCGACGGTGAGCGGGCGGACCTGACGAAGCGGGAGTTCGACCTCCTCGCAGTGCTCGCGGAGAACTCGGGCGTGGTGCTGTCGCGGCAGCGCCTGCTCGAGCTGGTGTGGGGTTATGACTTCGACGTCGACACGAACGTCGCCGACGTCTTCGTCAGCTATCTGCGCCGCAAGCTGGAGCGGGACGGCCAGCCCAGGGTGATCCACACCGTGCGCGGGGTCGGGTACGTCCTGCGCGACGAGTCTTAAGTGCGACTTCTTCGCATCGGGCGGTCGGCGTCGCTGCGCACCCGCGTGGCCCTCGCGTCTGCGGCTGCCGCCGCAGCGGTCGTGGCGGTGTTCACGGTGCTCACCTCGATCGTGTTGGCCAACAACGACGCCGAGCAGCTCGACCGCAGGCTGAACTCGATCATCGAGGCGAGCATGATGCCGAGCAGCTCGCAGGATCCGAGTCACGCACCCGTGCTCACCACGGGGCGGTCGGCTTCGTCGGGGCAGGTGGTGTTTCAGCGCGGCTTCCAATTGCCAAGGCTGCCAGTGGGAACCGATACGGTGCCGGTCAATGGCGTTGACTATCGGGTGCGCACCGTGAAGCTCGATCAGCAGGGCGGCGTGCTCATGTCGGTGGGTATTCGCGCCGACAGCATTCTGCTGACTCGCGCCCGAATACCGCTGTACTCCGCCGTCGGCGTCGTCACCGTCCTGATCGCTTGGTCACTGGGCTGGATCTTGGCTGGGCCCGCCGTTCGGCCGTTGCGACGGTTGACCGAACAGACCAAGCAACTGGGTCAGGGCAGTGCCCGCATCGAGGCGGTGACTGGCGCGAGGGAGGCCGAGGAGTTGTCCGACGCCATGGCAGGCATGCTGACTCGCCTGACCGCTGCCCAGCAGGCGACCACGAACTCGTTGCAGGCAGCGCAGGACTTCGCGGCGAACGCGGCACACGAGCTGCGCACGCCGCTCACCGCCATGCGCGCCGACCTCGACACACTGCGAATCCACGACCTACCTGCAGAGGAGCGTGACGAAGTGGTGGTCGACCTGCTGCGGTCGCAGCGGCGCGTCGAGGCGATCATCACCGCGCTTGGCCAACTGGCGTCGGGTCAGCTGGCGCAGGCCGAGGACCGCGAGCTGATCGACGTCACGGACATGCTCGATCGCGTCGCGCGGGAGAACATGCGGCTCGGCGGGATCGAGATCACCGTGGAGTCCGGCGAAGACATCGGCATGATCTGGGGTTGGCCCGGTGGCCTGCGGCTGGCCGTGGACAACCTGGTGCGCAACGCGATCAACCATGGCCGGGCCAGCCGAATCGTGCTGACGGCCGAGCGCCGGTCTGCTGCGAATGCGCAAGGGATGGAAGGGGATACGGGGAGCGCGCTGATCATCACCGTCGATGACGACGGGCAAGGGTTGCCCGCCGACGAGCGCGAGATGGTGATGGGTCGGTTCGCAAGGGGCAGCACGGCAGCATCGGGTGGCTCCGGCCTTGGTCTCGCCTTGGTCGCACAGCAGGCGGCCTTGCACGGAGGCAGCATCGCATTGTCCGATGGACCCCTCGGCGGGCTGAGGGCCACCTTGACGGTGTCGACTTCGCCTGAGCCCCTTGATGATTCAGCTGACGATCCAGTCAGCTCCGAGCTCGGACTGTTGCGACGAGGCGCCAACCGAGTAACAGGACGGCGGTTACTACCGAAGCAACCACCACGAAGCTGATCGCAGTTCCCTGGGATGTGATCTTGCGCAACGACATTCCAATGACCACGGTGCTCAACCACACCACCAGCCCCGTCGGCGACAGATCAGTTGGCCTTCGCCAGCCGCGTACTGCGAGCCAGCCGAGCGCCGTGCCGACCAGGAATGGCCACGCCGTCTCGGCGACTCCCGCCACCGTGAGTCCCTCGGCGTGACTGCGCCTGCCGATCGCACAGAAGACGATCACGCAGACGACGTCGCCCAGGAACGCCTTAGCCGTTCGCATAGCTCATCACGTCGAGCACCAACGGACTCGTGTTGGACTCTTCTCTTGCGGTGAAACCCGGCTGCATCGGGCCGGGCTTGCCCGCGATCAGCGGGTCGAGGGCGTTCATCGAGGCGAGCCTGCCGTCGAGCTTGAACGACGTGAACACGAACGGAAGTCCGTTGGACTTCAACGGATCTGGGGTGCTCATGACGTGGAAGTGCAGATGCGGTGCATCGGTGTTGCCGCTGTTGCCGAGGTTGGCGAGTACCTGCCCGGTGGTCAGCTGATCGCCGACCTTCACCTTCACGCTGCCAGTCTCGAGGTGCGCGTAGAAGGCGTAGTTGCCATTGCCGATGTCCTGAACGACGTGGTTGCCGCCGTACTGGTCGAGCGGTAGGCCGGTCGGGCTGGCGCCAGGGATCTGCTCGGGTAGCCCGTCGACGACGGCGACGATGGGCCCGTCGGCGACCGCGTGGATGTCTGCCCCGAAGTACGGATAGCTGTCGAGTTTGGCTGCGTCGCCGTTGAACACGGTGCCGTCCTGGCTCAGCTGGAGGTAGTCGATCGCGAATCGTTCGGCGGCCCACAGCTGACCGTCCAGCGGGTTCAAGGCCATCCGATGCGCCGTCATGTCGCAGCAGCTGTTGCCGTCCAGCCAGCGCGGGCCGTCCAGCGGCGGTGCGATGACTGCCGGTTGGTGTGTGGAGACCGTGACTGGGGCAACGTCGGCCTCGGTCACCGTCGGGGTGATCAACGGCGGCGACGGCTTCGTGGTGTTGACCACGAGAGTGTGCGAAAGATCCTGCGGCACAGCGTCTTCATCGTCGACCACGACGTCGAGCCAGATGTATCCCGTCTGCCCGGGCCCCAGCTTCGACGTCGGTGCGGGATCGCCTGCGGCCCGCATCCAGTACAACAGCTTGTCGCCGGCCAGCGACAGGAGCGTCCGGTCGCCTGACTTCGCCGCCGCCGACGCCACGGTGACCTCTTGGTTCAGCACGTTGTTGAGAAGAAGCTCGTAAGCCAGATGGACCTTGCCGTCGGTCGTGGGTACCGCCACCGGCGGGGCGACGACGCTCACTAGCAAGGGAGTCAGAACGACGGGTCCTGACCTCGGGGCGGCGGTCGACTTCGGTGACGCAGAATTCGATGGCGACGACGATGGCGCTTCAGTCGTCGCCCCGCATCCCGCGATCAAGACGAGTACACCCAGAAACGCCCCAACCCCTTGGAATCCGAGCGACATTCGTCGATCCTATGGGTCGGCCTCGGGTTCGCGTCGCCCTTCGGCGCCGCCGTCGAAGGTAGGTTCTGTCAACTCGGCGTCCTTGCCCAACTCCTCGTCGGGGTCGATGTCCTTCTCCGTCCGGAACAGGAAGAAGAACACGACCCAGCCGATCGAGGAGATGAAGATCCAGCTCACCAGGCGGTAGATGAGCATCGCCGAGATCGACGAGGCAAGGGTCATCCCGCTCGTGACCAGGCCGGGAACCAGCACCGCCTCGACGACGAGGAGCCCACCGGGCATCAACGGAATCGACCCTACGGCGCGCGCGGCCGCGTAGGCCACCGTCAGACCCGCGAGGGACGGCTTGCCGCCCGCGGCATAGGCGGCGAACGCCAGGCACGCCACGTCGGCGATCCAGTTGAACAGCGACCAGCTGAACGCTGTCGTCAGGGCGCGGCGGCTCAGGCTGACGGACTCCAGCTGGTCGAGCATCTGGCGCCACTTGTCCAGGCCGGTGTCGGCGGGCTTGCCGCGGATCGAGTTCACCCAGGACAGCACCCGCACCCCGATGCCGTCGATCTGCTGCGGGTTGCTTGCGACCGACTGCCCCAACAGCAGCAGCGCGACGAAGCCGCCGAGCGTGAAGATCAACGACAGGGGGTTCTTGCTCGCGCCGAGCATGAAGGCGCCTGCGAGGCCGATCAGTGCGAGGCCGACGACCTGGAGCACCCCCGACATCACCAACTGCCACGACGCGACGACGGGCGACGCACCCCACCGGCGTTGCTGCCGGTAGACGAACGTCGCCGAGAGCACCGGGCCGCCCGGCATCGTGGTGGACAACGCATTGCCTGCGTAGAACGCCGCCTCGGAGCGCCACTGCTTGACGTAGACGCCCGCCGACGCCAGTAGAGTCCGCTGGATCTGCGCGAAGCTGTGCATCGATGCGAGCGCGGCGAAGGCCGCGGCGAGCACCCACCACCAGTTCGCCGACAGCAGGCTGTGCCACGCCTTCGCGAGCTGATCCCAAACCAGCACGACCTCGACGGAGAGCACGACGACGGCGAGCCCGATGACCACCCAGCGCACCCACCAGTACCGGCCGCGTTGGCGGCCTTCCTGGCTGGACCCGTCGTGGGCCGCTTCGCTCATGCTCTCAGGTGACACTTCCCTGGCCGCTTCGATCTTCCCCGCGAGCGGGGGGACTCCCAGCTCCGGAACGTCGTGCGACACGCACCAAGGGTAGCGGCGCGACCTGGCCGAACGAGGTTGCCCCGAACGGGCGTGCCGACTCGTTACGCTACCGGGATGCAAGGGGGCTTCTCGGTCGACTCGGCAGCCGACGCGTCGGTCCACCCGCTAGTGCGGAAGGCAGCGGCCTGGTCGTGGCGCCTGCTGCTGATCCTCGCCGCGGTGATCGCCGTTGCGTGGGTGGTGATGCGTCTGGAACTGATCGTGGTGCCGGTGGCGCTTGCGACCATGCTGGCGGCAATGCTGCTTCCGGTCGTGGACATTCTCGACCGCCGAGGCCTTCCCCGCGGCCTAGCGGTGGCCTTGGTCTTGTTGACCGGGTTCGTGGTGGTCGGCGGCATTCTGACGTTCGTCGTCAGCCAGTTCATCGAGGGCATGCCCGCCCTCGTCGAGCAGGTGACCAAGAGCATCGACGGCGTCCGGAACTGGTTGAACACCGGCTTCCTCAAGGATTTCGTGGCAGATCCGATCAACAACGCCAGCCAGACCGCGATCGACGCGCTGAAGAGCAATGGCGGCAAACTGACCAGCGGTGCGCTCTCCACCGCGGGCACGATTACCGAGCTCTTCGCGGGTGCGGCGCTGGTGTTCTTCACCCTGATCTTCCTGCTGCAGGGCGGACGCAACATCTTCGCCTACGTCACCACGATCTTCCCGTCGTCCGTCCGCGAGCGAGTGCGTGATGCGGGCCGGGCGGGTTTCCACTCGTTGACCGGCTACGTGCGCGCGACGTTCCTGGTCGCGCTCGTCGACGCGGTCGGCATCGGCACCGGCCTGGCGATCATGGGCATACCGCTGGCACTGCCACTCGCGTCCCTGGTGTTCCTCGGGGCGTTCATCCCGCTCGTCGGCGCGGTCATCGCGGGCGGGTTGGCAGTGATCATCGCGCTCATCGCAAAGGGGTGGGTGTTCGCACTCATCACCCTTGGCCTGATCGTCGCCGTACAGCAGCTCGAATCGCACATCCTGCAACCCCTCGTGATGGGTCGGGCGGTGTCGGTGCACCCCCTGGCCGTCATCCTCGCGATCGCCGCAGGCGGATTCCTCGCGGGGATCGTCGGCGCGCTGCTGGCCGTCCCTACCGTCGCGGTGCTCAACAGTGCGGTCCGCGTTCTCGTCGCCGACGACCCCGCGGCCGAGGAGGCCGAGCTCGCCGCGGAGGTCGGGCCTGCGATCAAGGCAGAACCCGATGAGCTAGAACCCAGGGCCGAGCCGGCCAATACCGACTCAATCAAGACCGATTCGGCTAGAGACGACCCTCGCGCCGAAGCAGATCCTGCGCGCTGACCCCACCGACGCGCCGCGTCGGCGCGTCATCCGCATCCGGAGCTTCAGTGGTTTCCGACGGAGGACGCTGCGCAGGTATCGCGGTGGTCGGCTCGTTGTCAGCGGGGCTGGTCGGCGCAGAACGCTTCTGCGTGGGGATCGCCCGCGTCTTGTCCTCCGACGGTGATGACGCCGCGGGAGAGCCGCCGGCAGGGCCGTTCGTGCCGCCGTTGCGCAACTCACCAAGCCACGACTCGATCTCACGGCTTGGGTCCGAATTCCTTGGTGGCTCGCTATGGCGGGCACCACGGGTCGGTTCACCTCGGCCAGAGGGTTCTGGCCCCCGTGGCGAGATGCGTGGTGCACCCGGGCGCTGAGCCGTAGCGCCAGCGTTGCTCGGTGGCACGTTCGTCGGTGGCACCTTCGCAGGCGGCACCTTCGCGGGCGGGACCTTCGTCGGCTGCGCCTTGGCTGCGGCGAAGCGGGTGGTCGCCGCCTCGCTGACTGGCGCGGCGGTCGCTGTCGGAATCCTGGTGGTTCCCGCCGCCGACGGGGGGTTCACCCGGGCAGGCATCGCCGCGGGCATTCTGCCCGCGCCCGTAGGTCGGGGAGGTCCATCGGGGTGTCCAGGATCGTGCGGTGGTCGTGGCAGTGCCGCCATCGGCGCTGCACCCGCACCGACCAGAGCCTCGTCGGGCTCGCGGACGGTCGGCCGCTTGCGCTCGTCGGGCAGTTCGGTCTCGCCGAGGCCGAGGCGCTCCTGCACCCGCTTCATCCAGCGCGGCGCCCACCAGCAGTCATCGCCGAGCAACTTCATGATCGCGGGAACTAGGAACATACGGATTATGGTGGCGTCCAACAGCAATGCGATGAGGAGGCCGAACGCCAGGTACTTCATCATCACCAAATCCGAGAACACGAACGCGCCCGCAACGACCGCGAGGACGAGAGCGGCGCCGGTGATCAGCCGGCCCGTCGTCGCGGTACCGATCCGGATGGCCTCGGCAGTGGACATGCCACGCTCGCGCGCCTCCACCATGCGTGATACGAGGAACACTTCGTAGTCCGTCGACAGACCCCAAATCACCGCGATGATGAGGCCGATCATGGGTGCCATCAGCGGCTGCGGCGTGTAGTTCATGAGCCCGGACCCGTGGCCCTCCACGAACATCCAGGTGAGTATGCCCATCGTGGATCCAAGGGTCAGGGCACTCATCAATGCAGCCTTGATGGGTAGCACGACCGACCCGAACGCCAAGAACATCAGCACCGTCGTAGTGATGATCAGCAACCCCACCATCAGGGGCAGCTTGTCGAACAAGCCGTAGATGCTGTCGTAGACCAGCGCTGGTGTACCGCCGATCAACAGGGTCGTGCCATGCGGGGCCGCCAGCGCTCGGAGCTGTTCGATTTGAGGGCCGGGGTTATTGCTGTTTACGAGGCCGTTCTGAATCACGCGAACGGACGGGTCCTTCGATCCACCGTCCTGCTGAGAACGTTCCGGCCACATCTTCGACGGGTCGTTCTGCGGTTCGGTGAACCCATGGACGGCCTTCGCCTTGGCTCGGACGTCCGCGATCTGCTGATCCGTGACCGGCTGTCCGTCGTTGCTCTTGATGACGATCGTCAACGGGTCGGTGCGGAAACCAGGAAAGACCTTGTCGAACTCCTCCTGCGCCATGCGCACCGAGTTGGTCGGGGGCAGGTACTTCTCGCTGATGGCGCCAAGCGCAAGCTGGCCGAGCGGAATGATCAAGACCACCATCGCAACGGCGATGGGGACGGCGAAGGCCACCGGCCGCTTCATCACGATGTTGACCAACCGGCCCCAGAAGCCCTTCTCGACCTCGTCGCGGGTCTTGGTCTTCTCCGTTTTCTCCGAGAGGAACTTCAACCACCACACGATTGGGCCGCGGGCCAGCGGGACGTAACGGGCAAGTACGAGGCCGATCGTCACGACCGAGACGAAAATCACGATGCCCAGCAACACCCAGAACAACGCGCCCTCGATGATGCCCGCGTCGCGGAGTGCGAACACCCCGTAGGCAAGCGCTGCGTACGTGCCGACGTAACCGAGGGCAAGACCGATCAGCGCCAACGAGGCACCTTGCTCGCCCGTCCTCTTGATGTTGGCACGGGCCAAGTGGCCTAGCGCGATGCCGACAGGCGGTACCAGAATTCCGGCCGGGATCGACGCCATCGCAAGGCGATTGGATTGCGGATTCGACGGGTCGGATCTGATGGGATCGGGCTGCGCGAACTTGATCAATGACTTGACGCCCAACGCATCGACGCGAGGCCCGAGGATGGCCAGTGAGGCGGCCAGCACGGTGATCGAAAGGATCGAAGCCAGCATCACCGTCGCGATGGCTGCGTAGGTGATCGACTTGAGAAAGCCCTGAGGGAAGAGCAGAAGGGGCAGCAGTGACGCCACGATGATCAACGCAGAGAACGTCACAGTGCGGCCCGAAGTCATGATCGTTCTTCGGACGGCTGCCTCGGTGTCGTAGCCCTCGGCGATCTCCTCCCGGAATCGGCTGACGATGAACAGCCCGTAGTCGATGGCGATGCCAAGGCCGATCAGCGTGACGACCGGCTGAGCGAAGAAGTGCACCGGCGTGAACACGGCCACTAGCCGCATGATGCCCAGCGCACCCATGATCGTCAGGCCGCCGATGATGGCGGGCAGGGTGGCCGAGATGACGGTGCCGAACACGAAGAAGAGGACGACGGCCACTAGCGGTATCGCGGCTACCTCGGCACGCTTCTGGTCGTCGCCGATCGTCCCCGTGAGCGCATTGGCCAGGGGGTTCAACCCGGCTAGCTGGATGTTGCCTCCGTTGAGCTGCCGCAGCGCGGGTTCGACGGTCTTGTAGTTCTTGAGGATGGTGTCGTCGTCATCACCCTTGAGCGGGATGCTGACGAAGGTCTTCGACAGGTCGCTGGTCTTCATCTGCTGGACGGTCTCCGACGCGGCCGTCGGAGCTCGCAGCCACCCGACCCAGCTGACGATCTGGTCGGGGTGATCCGCCACGACCTTGTTGAGCTCGTCCACCATCTTGGCCGACCACTCGGGGTTGTCGACCTTTTCCCCGTTGGGCGGCGTGAGGATCGCGACGACATGGCTAGTGCGGTCGCGACCGTAGACGCCGTCGCCGATCTGGGACGCGCGCACCGACTGGCTGGTGTCGTCGTAGAAGCCGCTCTGGGTGACGTGCTCGCCCAGGCTCATCCCGTATACGCCGCCACCAAGGCACAGTGCGACCATGATTCCGATTACCGCGAATCGGAACCGGTACACCGTTCGACCCCACCAGGCGAACACGCGAACTCCTTACTAGGTCTTCGTCTCGACGTAGCCGCCGTAGCGGATACGTACGTTGTCTCCAAGCCCGTGCTGCATCAGTTTCCTATACACGCGAACTCAGAAGCGAGGTAAGCGGCCGGAAGGGCTGCAACCAGGCCCCTTGCTCGGGCAACGAATCGAGTCCGATTCGAGGTAGCGGCTCCCGGAATACACCGGGAATGTCCTCCAAGTCGACGAACTCCAAGGTATCCGACGCTAGCGCCCAACTTGCATGTTCGCGAAATCCGAGGACGCTGACCTGCACGCCATCCCTGGCGACGTCCTCCAGCGGCAGCCGGAACGCTTGCCCATCGGCCGATGCCACGAAGAGGCCCGCCAGCCCCTCGCCGCGGCGCAGGGCGATGTGCGCAAGCATGTCGTCATCTACATCGGAGTCGTCATCCACTTTCGGTTTGGCGAAGACCGCGAAACCCACGTTACGCAACGCTTCGACCCACGGTCGAACGACGTCGGCGTTCCCTGGTGCGATGTTGGTGAAGACCGTGGCCTCCGGTTCGAACGAGATCGGGTGCTCATCGGAGGCGCGTGCAGCGCTCAGGTCGGCCGTACGCTGCAACAACCAGCGGCCAAGGGCATCGAAGCGCGGTCGGTGCGCAGCGGTCGGACGACCGCCGAGGATAGAGCCGAGACCCATGTCGAGGTTCGGGGCGTCCCACACCAGGAGGACGCGCTGCGGGTTGACGGGCACCTCCGCGGACTCGGGGATCCGCTCGATCTCCTTCCCGTCGCTCCGCTCGCCCTGGATCTCCTTCCCGTCGCTCCGCTCGCCCTGGATCTCGCTGACGCTCATGACCGTCGCTCCCACAGCAGTTCGGTCACGGCACTACCGACGTCTCGGGCCTTCGCCTCGTACTTGGTCTCCGGCCGACGCGTCGAGATGGGCAGCCGGTCGTCGGGGCGCACCCGGCGAAGCAGGGGCTCCGCGTCGCCTACCGCGGCGATCTGCTCTGCGTAGTCGGCGTGGTCGGTGGCAGCGTGCAGAACGCCCCCTGGTCGCAGACGGTCGGCGATCACGGCCACCGTCGGGGATTGCAGGAATCGACGCTTGTGATGGCGAGCCTTCGGCCACGGGTCGGGGAAGAACACGCGAACGCCGGTCAACGACGCGGGCGCGATCATGTGTTCGAGCACGTCAGCACCGTCGCCGCGGATGAGTCGGATGTTGGTGAGGCCGTCGCGATCGATGCCACCGAGGAGCTGGGCAAGCCCGCGGCGGTATACCTCGACGGCGATGACGTCGACGTCTGGCTCGTCGGCCGCCATTGCGACGGTCGATGTCCCGGTTCCGCACCCGATTTCCAGCACCAATGGTGCCGACCGCCCGAACCACGACGCCGTATCCAGTGGCGGTGCCAGCCGTCCGTCGGAGTCCCTGGCCTGCATACCGAGCTGCGCCCACCGACGATCCCAGGTGTCCTGCTGGCCGCCTGAGAGCGCCGACCTGCGGGAACGGAAGCTGGTAACGCGTCGATGGGGGTGTGGATGGTGCCCTACCTCCGCCTCGCCGACCTCTTCGCAGGCCTCCCCCTGCTGCGCACGCATCCGACCATCGTCCCGCATCCTGCACGGGGTATTCCCATCGCAACGCAGATTGATACCCAACAGTTGCCTACGCATGTTGTCAGTGGGGCTGGTGAGAGGCGCGTGGCGCAACTGGCGCGGTTGGGGCGCCTCGTGCGGTGCGACGATGGCCACAGGGGGGACGTGACGTGACGAATGGCGCACGGGCGGATGGGCTGCAGGCGCTCGCCGGGCTGGTGGACGAGTTCGCCTGCGCCCTGCCTCAGTCGCGGTTGACGCCAGTGCTCAGCCGACTGCGGAGACCCGTGCGGGTTGCGGTTGACGGCCGCAGCGGAGTCGGCAGGCGCACCGTGGCGACGGTGCTGCATCGAAGGGGTGTGACGGTCGCTTCCACCGGCGAGCGTGCCGATCTCCGCGTGGTGGTCATCGCCGAGGCGCTCAAGCCGGAAGACCGCGCGATGCTGGAGACCGACGTCGAGACCGTCATCGTGCTCAACAAGGCGGATCTCAGCGGTTCCGCGGCAGGCGGCGCCATGGCGAACGCCGTTCGGCGGGCGGTAGAGGTCCGCGCGCTGACCGGGGTGCCGACCGTTCCGATGGTCGGCCTGCTGGCGGAGGCGGCCGTCGACGACGAACTGGACGGCGAACTGGTCGACGCGTTGCGCACGATGGTGACGGCACCCGCCGATCTGACGTCGGTGGATGCATTCGCTTCGGTTGAGCACCCCGTCGACCGAGGGGTCCGGGAGCGGCTGCTCGAACGGCTCGATCGGTTCGGGGTTGCGCACGCCGTCGTTGCCTTGGCGAGGGGCGCAGATCCTGCTCACCTGCCCAAGCTCTTCGACGACGTCAGCAACGTCGCAGCCGTCCTCGCCCAGTTGCGTCAGGCCGCAGCTCCGATCCGATACCGACGAGTCCGAGCTGCGCTCGCGGAATTAAGCTCTCTCACAGTGGAATTCGACGATCCGAGGTTGACCGGTCTGCTGAGTTCCGACCCGGTCGTGCTCGCGACGATGACCGCCGCCGTCGAGGTGGTCGAGGCCGACGGGTTGACGGTCGACGCCCGCGATGGCGCGAACGCTCACATGCGCCGCGCCACTCGCTGGCAGCGGTACGGGGAAGGGCCCGTCAACGCGTTGCACCGGCAGTGCAGCGCCGACATCGTGCGCGGGTCGCTTCGGCTGCTCGACGGGCCGCCGTGACGACGATCCTCGTGGCGGGCCCGCGATGCGCGGGAGTTAGCAGCCTGGCCGCCGCGTTGCGGACGCGGATGCCCGACCACGTGATCGCCGAGACCGACAACGCACCGGCCGCACCGGACGCCGTGGTGTTCGTCGTGTCGGCGGTGGCACCCATGGCGACGTCGGATTGCGAGATGGTCCATCGACTCTGCGGATACGCCGATCTGGTGATCGGTGCGGTGTCGAAGGTCGATGCCCATCGGACGTGGCGGGAGGTACTTGCTGCCGATCGACTTCTGCTCGCCGAACGTGCGGACCGGTACCGCGACGTGCCGTGGGTCGGTGTAGCCGCTGCGCCCGAACTCGGTGCACCGAAGGTCGACGAGTTGGTGGTCGTTCTGCTAGAGGGGCTCGCAGATCCGGAACTGGTGCACCGAAATCAATTGCGAATCAATGACATTCGGACGAGGCAATTGCGGGGGCGGCGAACCGAAATCGTGCGCGGCCGTCGCTCGGCGCCATCGGTCCGCGCGGGTGTCCACGCCGCGCGCGTGAGGCTGACGTTCCTGGTCCGTACCCGCTGCACGCAGACCCTGGTGGACTTGCGGGGCCTCGCCAGTGAATTGCGGCGCGACGGCGCGGACCGATTCGAGGCCCACGTGCGCGCTGCGGCGGACGCGTTCGTCGAGGAGGTGGATGCGGAGGTCACCCGCGAACTCGACGCCGTCGCAGCCAGGTTCGGGCTGACGGTGCCAAGGGGTGCGGGCGTGCCGCGAGCGCCAGAAATCGGCGACCCGCGGCGGCGGACGGATCGGCTGCAGTTCCGGGTGACCGCCGTGTTGGGTGCGGGCTTCGGCGTCGGAGTGGCATTGGCCGGGAGCAGGCTGATCGCCGCGGCATTGCACGTCTCCGAGCTGGCGGGGTTGATCGCGGGCGGCCTACTCGGGGTGCTTGCCGCGGCCTGGGTGGTCGGAGCCCGCGGCCTTCTGCAATTCAGGGCGGCGGCGGATAGGTGGGTCGGCGAGGTCGTAGTCGCGCTGCGTGCATGCGGTGAAGAGATGGTCGCCAGTCGAGCGCTGTCTGCCGAGATGGCCTTCGCCAACCAGCTTGCGACAGGAGACGAAGCTCTGGCGGCGCGGCTCGCCGCGATCGACGCGGAACTGCGTCGACTAGAGCGACGGACCCCGCCAGGGGCGAATACTCAGCGTTTCTGAATTACTTTGCGTTGTTACTTTGCGTTTCTGAATCGGTCCTGTGAGCGATCGGACATACTCCTGATTTACCGGGGGTATGTCAGCAGCGTTAACCTCTTTGCAGGGACGACCGTCACCGCTAGCAGGAGAAAATTCATGACCTCAGCGACCATTCCGGGTTTGGACACCGCTCCGACCAACCATACGGGCCTACTGGCCTGGATCCGGGAGGTTGCCGAGCTGACACAACCTGATCGCGTCATGTTCGCCGACGGCTCCGAGGAGGAGTACAACCGCCTGGCCGAGCATCTCGTCGAGGCGGGCACCTTCCAGAAGCTGAATCCGAAGAAGCAGCCGAACTCATACCTTGCGCTGTCGGATCCGTCAGACGTCGCACGCGTCGAGTCCCGGACCTACATCTGCTCCCAGCGTGAGATCGACGCGGGCCCGACGAACAATTGGATGGACCCGGCCGAGATGCGCGGCCTCATGACCGACCTGTACAGGGGCTCGATGCGGGGCCGCACTCTTTGGGTGGTGCCGTTCTGCATGGGACCGCTAGACGCCGAGGATCCGAAGCTGGGCGTCGAGCTCACCGACTCGGAGTACGTCGTCGTCTCGATGCGCACCATGACGCGCATGGGCAAGGCTGCGCTGGAGAAGATCGGCGAGGACGGTTTCTTCGTCAAGGCGTTGCACTCGCTCGGCGCGCCGTTGGACGAGGGCCAAGCAGACGTGCCGTGGCCCTGCAATGACACGAAGTACATCACCCACTTTCCCGAGACCCGTGAGATCTGGAGCTACGGCTCGGGTTACGGCGGCAACGCGCTGCTCGGCAAGAAGTGCTACTCGCTGCGCATCGCATCGGCGATGGCGCACGACGAAGGCTGGCTCGCCGAGCACATGCTGATCCTCAAGCTGATCAGCCCGGAGAACAAGGCGTACTTCATAGCCGCCGCCTTCCCTTCGGCGTGCGGCAAGACCAACCTCGCGATGCTGCAGCCCACGATTCCTGGCTGGCGCGCGGAGACGGTGGGCGACGACATCGCATGGATGCGCTTCGGCAAGGACGGCAGGCTCTACGCCGTCAACCCGGAGTTCGGCTTCTTCGGTGTGGCGCCTGGAACCAACTGGAGCTCGAACCCCAACGCGATGAAGACCATCGCGGGGGGCAACACCGTCTTCACCAACGTCGCCAAGACCGACGACGGCGACGTGTGGTGGGAAGGTCTGGAGGGCGAGCCCGACCACTTGATCGACTGGAAGGGCAACGACTGGATCCTGCGCGAAACGGATAGCAAGGCGGCGCATCCCAATTCGCGCTACTGCACCCCGATCTCGCAGTGTCCGACGCTCGCGCCGGAATGGGACGACCCACAGGGCGTGCCGATCTCCGCGATCCTGTTCGGCGGTCGCCGCAAGACCACCGTTCCCTTGATCACCCAGGCCCGCGACTGGCAGCACGGCGTCTTCGTCGGCGCGACGCTGGGGTCCGAGCAGACCGCTGCCGCCGAGGGCAAGGTCGGGACCGTGCGGCGCGACCCGATGGCCATGCTGCCGTTCATGGGCTACAACGTCGGCGATTACATGCAGCACTGGATCGACATCGGCAAGAACTCCGACGAGTCGAAGATGCCCGCCGTGTTCTTCGTGAACTGGTTCCGGCGCGGTGACGACGGCCGCTTCCTGTGGCCGGGCTTCGGCGAGAACAGCCGAGTGTTGAAGTGGGCTATCGAGCGCATCGAGCATCAGGCCGACGGCAAGTCCACCGCCATCGGCATTGTGCCAACGGCCGCAGACCTCGACCTCGACGGCCTCGACGTCGAGGCCGCCGACGTCGACGAGGCGCTGGCCGTCAACGCCGAGGAGTGGCGCAAGGAACTGCCCCTCATCGAAGAGTGGTTCGAGTTCGTCGGCGAGAAGTTGCCGACCGGCATCAAGGACGAGTTCGACGCGCTCAAGACGCGTCTTGCCGAGGCCGACTAGCTCGACCCGGTACCGCGCGAGCCCCTCGATCGTCACGGCGATTGGGGGGCTTTCGCGTTGCTGACCACGCTTTTTGCGGCTCGAGTACCCCTCTACTCATGTGCTGGACGAGCTCTACTCGTGAGGATCGTCTTAGTCGGAAGCGGCTCGGGGGAGCCGCTTCCGACAAGGCGACACGAGGGGAGCGGGCATGGCGCAGGGAGCTTGGTCTCCTGAGCGTCATGCCCGCGTCGCCGTCGGCCCGACGGCCGCATGACCGTTCGACGCGCACGCGTGTAGGTCGCCTCCTACACTTCGACCCGTGACGGGTTCGTGGCAGTTGCTGGATCGCCCGTCCGAACATCAGGCGATCCGCTCGGCGCTAGAGGGCGGCAGCCGAGGCGTGGTGGTCGTCGGGCCCGCAGGGGTCGGCAAGACCACGTTGACCCGTATGGTGACGGATTCGCTTGCCACACCAGTGCATTGGGCCGCGTGCACCGAATCGTCGCAGAGCATCCCTCTTGGCGCGTTCGCCCCGTGGGTTGGCCCGGGTAGCGCGAGGGATCCCATCGCGATGCTCGCCGCCGCCAGGGAGTCGCTGTTCGCCGACGGCGAGGCGATCGTCGGTGTCGACGACGCTCAACTGCTCGATCAACTGTCTGCGACGCTCCTGCACCACATCGCCGTGGATGGCATCGGTCCCATCGTGGCAACCGTGCGCAGCGGCGAGCCGATCCCTGCCGCAGTTACCTCGCTGTGGAAGGACGGTTACCTGGAGCGCCTAGAACTGCAGGCGCTGACCAAGCAGCAGAGCATCGCGCTCGTCGAGTCGGTGCTCGACGGCACGCTGGAAGACCTCAGTGCCGACGCCCTGTGGGAGGCCTCCGACGGCAACCCCCTCTTCCTGCGCTACACCGTCGAGGGTGCGCTACAGGCGGGCACGCTCGCCTCGGTCCACGGCGTGTGGCAACTGCGGGGCGACACCGCGGTGCACTCGGGTCTGGCGGCCCTGGTCGAGGCGCGGCTCGACGCCGCCGGGCCGTCGGCACTCGCCCCGCTGAAGGTCCTGGCTTTGTGCGAGCCCCTCGACGTCGACACCTTGAGTGAACTCGTCGGCGACGACGGACTGGATGCTGCCGAGGCAGCAGGTTTCATTCGGGTCGCGCACGACGGGCCACGGCTCAATGCGCGATTCAGCCATCCCCTCTACGGCGACGTGGTGCGGCGGCGAGTCGGGACGGCGTCGGCGCGACGGCTGCGGGGTCGGCTCGCCGACGCGCTCCTTCGGCAGGAGTTGGAGACCCCCGCGCAGCGAATTCGGTTGGCGCTGTTGCAAGCTGACAGCGATCGGCCCGCCGATGCCCGTTCCCTGGTGACCGCGGCGAAGGACGCCGTGTCGCTGGCGAATCTGCCGCTCGGTGAGCGCTTGGCGCGCAAGGCCTTCGAGGCAGGCGGCGGGATGCGTGCCGCCGAGCTGCTAGCCCGCGCGCTGCTGTGGCAAGGCCGGCCTGCCGAAGCGGAGGAGACCCTCGCCGGCTTCGACCCCGACGCGCTCAACGAACTCGAACTCGTCCAGTGGGGCATTCCGCGGCTGTCCACGCTCTTCTGGGCCATGGGCGACGTCGCCCGCGCTCACGAGCTGCTGAGCCTCTTGGACGAGCGCGTCACGCATCCCGCCCTTAGACAGATCATCGATGCAACCGAGTCGGCGGTAGCCGTGCACGAAAACGATCTCACCGGCGGCCTCGACGCCGCGCGGGCAGTGCTGGCCGATTCCGAAGCGCCGATCCAAGCCGTCGAATTCGCCGCGTTCGCAGCGGGTTTGGCGATGGGACCGATGGGCATCGGGGACGAATTCGAACCGATCGGCGCACGCTGCAGGGTCGATTCGAAGGCCACCGACGGTCTGATCCGCGCGATGGTCCGCTACGGTGACGTGCTGTCGCTAGTGCACTCGGGCCAACTCGACGCGGCGGATCGCCGAGCCGCCGAGTACACCCAGTTCACGTCGACGGGCCAGTTCACCGGATGGGCGATCGCGAAGATCACCGCTGGCCTCGTCTGCGTGTACCGCGGCCAATTTCTCGATGCGATCCGCGCCATCGAGCAGGCGCTTGCGGCATTGAACGCCGAGAGCTCGCTGCCATGGCGGTTGCCTGCGCGGCTGCTGCTGGCTCGGGCTTACGCCGCGCTGGGGCAAGCCGAGCAAGCCGCGCGGGTGCTGGCCGAGGCGAAGGAACACACCGGATCGCAAGTGGCCGTTCACGATCCGGCGCTGTTGATCGCCGACGCGTGGCTGGTGGCGGCCCGCGGAAGCGACCGCGCAGCGGTCGATGCCGCACGCAGGGCCGCTACCAAGGCCGCCGCGGCGGGTCAATACGCGTTGGAAGCCGAGGCGTTGCACCACGCTGCCCGCTTTGGTGACCGCACCGTCGCGACGCGCCTGGCGGCCTTGGCCAAGCGGATCGCTGGTCCGGTGGTCGGAGTGCAAGCGGCGCACGCGGGCGCGGTCGCCCAGAAGGACGCCGATCGCCTTGACGCGATCAGCGCGAGGTTCGAGGACGTAGGAGTGCTGTTGTCGGCAGCCGACGCCGCCGCGCAGGCAGCCGTTCTCCACGAGGCGGCACACGATGTCGTGCGTGCTGCCGAATCATCCTCGCGTGCAACGCGTTTGGCGTTGGCCTGCGGTGAGGCCACGTCGCCGGCTCTGCGTGCAGCGGTGCACCCGTTGCCGATCAGCGGGCGGGAGAGGGAGATCGCCCTGCTGATCGCCGACGGATTGACCAGCCGCGAGATCGCGGAGCGGCTGACGCTCTCGCAGCGCACCGTCGAGAACCACGTGTATCGCATGTACACCAAGCTCGGCGTCTCCGACCGCGAGGGACTCGCCGCGCTCGTCCGTGCGCACATGTGAGGTCGGGGGCTCAGTGCGCCCTGTCGAATTCGATGGGCAGCGTGATCGGCCCGCTCAGGCCGATCAGCGGCTTCCAGGGAGCAGGTCCGGTGCGGCGCGGATTCGGCATCCGTTGCGACATCACGGTCAGCGCCTCGACGAGCTCGAGCCTCGCGAGGTGCGACCCTAGGCAGTAGTGCACGCCGCCACCAAAGGTCAGCATCGCCGTTGGGCCCTCACGATTGATGTCGAGACGGTCGGGTTCGTCGTAGGCTGCGGGATCGCGGTTCGCTGCGGCGGTGTTGACGACGACGAACGTACCCGCCGGGATCGTGACGCCACCGAGTTCGACGTCGACGTCTGAGGTGCGGAACGTCGCGGCCGCTATCGGAGAGTGTCTGAGCACCTCTTCGACCGCGTTGGGGGCGAGCTCGGGATGCTCGGTCAGCTGACCCCACTGCTCTGGATGGTCGCAGAGCGTGTAGACGGCCGCGGCGACTTGATTTCGGGTGGTGTCGGTGCCGGCGATCAGAAGGCCGGACACGAGCATGAGCAGTTCGTCGTGGGTCAACCGATCGCCGTCGTCTTCGGCGCGGATGAGATCGGAGATCAGGTCGTCGGTGAGGGAATTGCGCCGTTCGGCGATCATGTCGTCGATGTAGTCGTCGAGCTCCTGCCAGGAATGCAGGATGGTGCCCTGCTCCTCGGCGGCGGTCCAGCCGAACGCCTTCATGATGTCGTCGGTCCAGTCGGAGAACAGCTTCCAATCGCCGCGGTCGGTTCCGATGAGCGCGCAGATGATGGGGATCGGATACTTCTGTGCGACGTCGGTGACGACGTCGCAGCTGCCCGTCTCGGTGAGGGGCTCCACCAACTCGGTCATGACGTCGGTGATCGTTTGGCGCAGCCGTGCGGAGGCGCGGGGAGTGAACGCCTTCGACACCAGTCTGCGGAGCCGATGGTGTTCGTCCCCGTCAAGGCTGAGGATGTTCTGAGCCACCCGATCCCAGAGCGGTCCAGACGTAATGCCCTGTGCGGCAAGGACGAAACCCGGTGGCGTGTGGAACCGATCGTCGCGCAGCACTGCGCGCACCAAGTCGTAGGTGAGTAGTTCTGGGCCGTACGGTCCCAGTGCGATCGGCGCGTGCTCCCTGGCGCGGCGGATGACGTCGTGAGCGTCCTCGGGATCCTGGATCTGCTGGTAGTCGATCGAAGGCAGGCCAGCCTCGAAGACGTTTGGCGAGTGTGGCCGGTCCAGTGCGAAAGTCATCGTGACTCCTCGGGCGGTCGACTTCGCAAGATCGCCCGTTCATCGTCACGCCGTCCCGTGTGGTGACCGCGAGTAGTCGGCTACCCCACTTCGTTGCGTTCCGTTCACGAGGGCGGCCGGCACTTTCCTACCTCTTGACACCCGTCAAGTAAGCACGTCGTAAAGTCTGCTCATGCAGATTCGCGACACCGCCGTTGCCACGCCCGACAAGCCCGCCATCGTCATGTATCCGTCCGGTACCACGGTGACGTTCGGCGAGTTGGAGGCAAGCGCCAACAGGCTGGCCCATTACTTCCGCAAGGCGGGTCTTCGCGAGGGCGACGCCGTCGCGATCCTCATGGAGAACAACGAGCACATCCATGCCGTCATGTGGGCGGCTCGCCGCACTGGGCTGTACTACGTGCCGATCAACACGCATCTGACGGCGGCCGAGGTCGCCTACATCGTCGACAACAGCAGTGCGAAGGCCATCGTCGGCTCTGCGGCCCTGCGTAAGACGTTGGAGAACCTCGGCGCCGAGTTGCCCAACGGTCTGCCCGAGATACTGCTGATCGCGGATGACGACCTGGACGGCTGGCAGCGCTACCCCGAATGCGTTGCCGACGAACCGGATACGCCAATCGACGACGAGATCGAAGGCGATCTTCTGCAGTACTCCTCTGGCACGACCGGCAGACCGAAGGGAATCAAGCGCGAGCTGCCGCACGTCCCGCCATCGGAGTCGCCTGGCTTGATGTCGGCGCTCGTCGGGTTCTGGATGCATCCCGAAGCCGTCTATCTCAGCCCGGCGCCGCTCTATCACACGGCGCCATCGGTGTGGTCCATGCAGACGCAGGCAGGCGGCATAACCACCGTGATCTTGGAGAAGTTCGACGCCGAGGGTGCTCTGGATGCGATTCAGAAGCACCGCATCACACACGGCCAGTTCGTACCGGTGATGTTTACCCGAATGCTGAAACTGCCGCAGTCAGTGCGTGATTCGTATGACGTCTCCAGCCTGCAGCGCGTGATGCACGCCGCGGCGCCGTGCCCGGTGGACATCAAGAAGCAGATGATCGACTGGTGGGGACCGATCGTCGACGAGTACTACGCGTCCTCGGAGGCCATCGGCTCGACGTTGATCACTGCAGAGGACTGGCTGCTTCATCCTGGGTCGGTCGGCAAGTCGATGATGAGTCCCCTGCACATCCTCGACGAGCACGGCAACGAGCTACCGCCCGGCGAGGCAGGAGAGATCTACTTCGAGGGCGGCTTCGACTTCGAGTACCTCAACGATCCTGGCAAGACGGCGTCGTCGCGCGACTCGCACGGCTGGAAGACCGTGGGGGACATCGGGTACCTCGACGAGGACGGCTACCTCTACCTCACCGACCGTCGCCACCACATGATCATCTCCGGCGGAGTGAACATCTATCCGCAGGAGGCCGAGAACATGTTGGTGGTCCATCCGAAGGTGATGGACGCCGCGGTGTTCGGCATTCCCGACGACGAGATGGGCCAGAGCGTCAAAGCGGTCGTGCAGACCGTCGACCAGGCCGATGCGACGGACGCGTTCGCCGAGGAGCTGCTCGTCTGGCTTCGAGAGAGATTGGCGCACTACAAGTGTCCGCGGTCGATCTCGTTCGAGGCGGAGCTGCCGCGTACCGACACCGGCAAGCTCTACAAGCAGGAGCTGATCAAGAAGTACTCGTGACCGACGATCACGTCCAGCTGGCGGGCGGTATCGCCGTCGCGATCGGGATCCCTTCCGACGCGGCCACTTTCACGCTGACCGAGGTGGACTGCGACGATCGTCGCGCCGTGACCGTCGCTTCGGTGCCCGACGCCCTAGCGCAGCTCGCGGCGCGCTGCGAGCGCTGGCCGCAGTCTGCCGCGGTTTGTGACGACGTGTTGCGGGCCGTCGACGTCGACGCACCCGTGTGGCAAGGGTTGGTGACCGAGTCCCTTGCTTACTCGACGCTTCAGTCGGGTCGGGAGTTCGCGCGTTGGCTCGAAGAACGGGGACCCAAGCAGCTCGCGGTGATCCCCGATCCCGTGCAGGCAGAGCGCCACGGGGACGCCTTGCACGTGCGGTTCAATCGGCCGCAGCGGCACAACGCGTTCTCGACGGACGCAAGGGCGGCGCTGCTGGAAGCGCTAGAGGTGGCGCGCCTCGACCCGTCGGTGACCGAGGTGGTGCTCAGCGGCAACGGGCCGTCGTTTTGCAGCGGTGGTGATCTCGCGGAGTTCGGCACCTTCGCCGATCCGGCGTCGGCCCATCTGGCGCGGACTCGATACAGCCCTGCGCGGGTGCTCGACGAGATCACGGCCAGGGTCGGACCGGCCTGCCGGGCGGTCGTGCACGGTCAGGTGCTGGGCAGCGGCCTCGAGATGGCGGCGTACTGCGGGCACGTCACCTGCGCGCCGGATGCCGTGTTGGGCTTGCCGGAGTTGGCGCTCGGCCTCATTCCAGGTGCAGGCGGAACCGTCAGCATCACGCGTCGGATCGGCCGCTGGCGCACGGCGTACCTAGTGCTGTCGGGTCGGACCGTCGATCCGGCGACAGCGCTGGCGTGGGGCCTGGTCGACGAGGTCGTCCCGTAGCGATTTCGGCGTATTGACGAACGCGCATCGATCGTTTCACGTCCAAACCGCGGCGTGCTTGGAGCTAACCCCCGGCGGCACCGCCGCTGCCGCCGCTGCCGCCAGCGGTGCCGTTGGGACCCTGTCCGTTGCCGCCGCCTTGGCTCGCGGGGTTGCCAGTGGGTCCGTTGCCGCCGTGGCCGCCGGTGCCCCCCGTCCCGCCGCCGCTGGTTCCCGCGCCGCCCTTGCCGCCCGCACCACCGACGCCGCCGAAGGAGCCGGTGCCGGGGCCACCGTCGCCACCGCCGCCGCCCAAGCCGCCGAACTTACCGGTGCCACCCGTGCCACCCGTGCCGCCAGCGCCGCCGGTGTTGAAGCCGTGTCCGCCCCTGCCGCCGAGTCCGCCTTGGCCGCCGGTGGCACCGCTGGCGCCCTGGCCGCCCGCACCACCTGCGCCGCCGCGACCGCCAACCGCGCCCTCGCCGCCCGTGCCGCCAGTCGCGCCGGTGCCACCATTGCCGGTGGTGCTGTTCGTGCCTGGGCCGCCTGCACCACCGTTCCCGCCGTTGCCCGTCGCCCCCGCAGCGCCGAAGAACCCTCCGCCGGCTCCAGCTACGCCCGCGTTTCCACCGTTGCCGCCGACGCCAGGCAACCCGTTCCCGTTCCCGGACCCGGTGCCGCCCGTCCCGCCATTGCCGCTGTTCCCACCGCGGCCGAAGAAGAACCCGCCGGTGCCGCCGTTGCCGCCCGTTCCGCCATTGCCGCCCTGCACGCCAATGGCCGAGGCCAAGGCGTTGGCACCTTGCCCGCCCAAACCGCCATCGCCGCCCCTGCCGAAGAAGAACCCGCCGGATCCGCCGTTGCCGCCCGTACCCGCGATTCCGTTCAGTCCGTTGGTTCCGCCCTGACCGCCCTGCCCGCCGGTGCCGAAGAGGAACCCGCCGTCGCCGCCGCGGCCACCGTTCTGACCAGTGGCACCTGCACCGCCCGCGCCGCCGGTGCCGAAGAAGAAGCCGCCGCTACCGCCGTTGCCGCCGTTGAGCCCGGCACCGCCGCGGCCGAACAAGATCCCGGCATTGCCACCGTTGCACTGCGCACCAGTGCAGCCGGCGGGCGCGTCGATGCCGTTGCCAATCAGCCAGCCACCCTTGCCGACGGGATGAAAGACGTTGAAGCCAACCGAGTTCGTGCTCGCGGCGGCCAGCGCCGCAGGGGTGAAGTCTGGAAGGTCGGTCCCGAAGAGGCTGCCGTAGTTGGTGATGGCGGTGGCCACCGGAGCCGGGTCGAGGCTGCCCCCGAACAGCGACTCGAAGGCCACCAACTGCACCGCGGGGGGCCGCGCGGCAGGCTTCTCCGGCGTGAGCGTCAGCGACATACCGGCTGCGACCATGGCGGCGCCGCCAACTCCCGTGGTCACGTACTTGGCGGCCGACCGCCGCGCTGTCGACTCGATCTTGCGGTGCTTGGACATGTTCATCCCCTTCGACGAGCCCCGCTAGGTCGGCGTCGGTTACCGTCCTGTGACCGAGAGCACACCGAGCGTAAAGTTTGCTGTGCACGTGGTCAAGCCATTGATCAAGATCGGGACAGCGAATTGTGATCATCGCCGTTGAAGCGATCTAGCAGCTTTAATTAACGTAAACGCAAACTACTGTCCTAGATGGACAGCCAACGGGCCAGGGGAATCATTGTTTGCGGCCAGGGGCAGCATGCGTTCAGATGCCGCCGCGCGCCACCAATTGGGCCGCGATGACGTTGCGCTGAATCTCGTTGGTGCCCTCGCCGACGATCATCAGCGGGGCGTCGCGGAAGTACCTCTCGACGTCGTACTCGGTGGAGTAGCCGTAGCCGCCGTGGATCCGCACCGCGTTGAGGGCGATCTCCATCGCCGCCTCTGAGGCGAACAACTTGGCCATGCCTGCCTCCATGTCCGCGCGCCCGCCGCCGTCGTATCGATCCGCGGCGTGGAAGGTCAGCTGACGCGCCGCGGTCAACTTGGTGGCCATGTCGGCGAGGTAGTGCCCGACGGCCTGGTGCTTCCAGATCGGCTGGCCGAAGCTCTCCCGCTGCTGCGCGTAGGCCAGCGCATCCTCCAGCGCGGCGGTGGCCACTCCCAGCGCGCGCGATGCGACCTGAATGCGCCCGGTCTCTAGACCCTTCATCATCTGCGCGAAGCCCTTGCCGGGCTCGCCGCCAAGGATCGCCGACGCAGGCACGCGGTAGTCGTCGAAGGACAGCTCGCATGACTCGACGCCCTTGTAGCCGAGCTTGGGCAGATCGCGCGAAACCGTCAGGCCGTCGCCGTGTTCGACGAGCAACACCGAGATGCCTGCGTGCTTGGGCGTCGCGGCGGGATCGGTCTTGCACAGCAGTGCGATCAGCCCCGACCGTCGCGCGTTGCTGATCCACGTCTTCGCGCCATTGACGACGAGTTCGTCGCCGTCACGTCGCGCCACCGTGGACATGTTCTGCAGGTCCGAGCCGCCGCCGGGTTCGGTGAGCGCCATCGTGGCTCGCGTCTCACCGGTGGCCATCAGCGGTAGGTAGTGCTGCCGCTGTTCCTCGGTGCCGAACAGGGTCAACAGCTTGGCGACGACGGTGTGCCCACCCATCGCGCCTGCCAGGCTCATCCAGCCGCGCGCGAGCTCCTGCGTGACCAGCACGTAGCAGCGCGTCGACACTGGGGTGCCGCCGTACTCCTCGGGTACCGCAAGGCCGAAGATGCCGATGCGCTTCATCTGGTCGATCCACGCCTCGGGGTATTCGTTGGCGTGCTCGACCTCGCGCACCGTGGGCTTCACGTCGCGGTCGATGAAGGCGCGCACCGTCTCCACCAGCATGGTTTCTTCGTCGTTGAGTTCCATAGGTAGGGAAATATTGACACGTCCGTGCCATGACACCAGCATGTGACGGTGACTTCGTGGGGCCAAGACTCGGGCGGCCCCTACTTCGACGACCTGCGCGTAGGCCAGGTATTCGACTGGGCGCCGTCGGTGACCCTGACCGCTGGCGCGGCGGCCGTTCACCAGTCGATCATCGGCGACCGCATGAGGCTGCCGCTCGACGCCGAGCTCAGCCGCGCGGTGACGGGGTCAGCGACGGCGCTTGCCCATCCCGCACTCGTGTGTGACGTCGCCATCGGACAGAGCACGCTCGCCACGCAGCGCGTCAAGGCGAACCTGTTCTATCGCGGTTTGCGATTCCATCGCTTTCCCGTGCTTGGCGACACACTGAGGACGACGACGGAAGTCGTTGGACTGAAGCAGAATTCGACGAAACCGGGGCGCGCGCCGACGGGGCTCGCTGCGCTGCGGATGATCACGGTCGACCAGAACGACCGTCTCGTGCTGGACTTTCATCGCTGCGCGATGCTTCCCCTGAGCGAGGGAGCACCAGATACCGGGCACGACGACGACCTGTCGACCGTCGGCACGGACATGCCCGCGCCGACGGATCCAACGCGGTCCTGGGACGGCGAGGCCTTCCGTGATCGCGTGCCAGGACCCCACTTCGACGTCTCCATCAAGGGCACGGTTCTCAACAGCACGGCCGACGTGGTGAGCAGCGCCCCCGAGCTTGCTCGACTGTCGTTGAACATCGCTGCCACACATCATGATTCGCGCATTGGTGGACAACGCCTCGTCTACGGCGGTCACACCATCGGGCTTGCCCTTGCCCAGGCGACCCGGATGCTGCCCAACGTTGCTGCCGTCCTGGGCTGGGAATCCTGCGACCACATCGGACCCGTCCACGAAGGCGACACGGTGTACAGCGAGGTGCACGTCGAAGGCGCCATTGCCCTGGAACGTGGAGCCGGTGGCCTGTTGCGGCTGCGATCGCTCGTCTACGCGGTCGGCGACCCCGACCGTCCGGTGCTGGACTGGAGATTCACCGTCCTGCACTTCTAGTCGCGCGCACAATGTTCACGTGGACGTTCACGTGGACGCGGTGACGGACTGGGGCGCGAGTGGTCTCGCCTACCTGACCGGCCACCCCTTGGGCCCTCCTGATTTCAGCAGGGCCGCCGTCCTCGCCGAAGCCCGGCGCGTTGTCGGTGACATCCGTAGCCGGGCGGGTGTCGAGTTGGACGCCGGGGCGATCCTGGCAGGCCGGGCTGCGCTGCTGGGCCTCTCCCGCGGCGGCGACGTGTCCGCAGGAGGTGCGACGCGACTGTTGGCCTCTCGCGACGGCTACTGTGCGATCACGCTGTCGCGACCCGATGACGTCGACGCGCTTCCCGCTCTGCTCGAAACCGCCGAGCAGCCAGCAGCGCCATGGATGGCATTGGCCGAGTGGGCATTACGGCGCAACGTCGACGAGATCGTCGGCCGAGCACGGCTTCTCGGAATCCCCGCTGCAGTGTTGGCCGAATCACGCTCCGCCGGCCCAGTGTTGCGCCGCACTGGCCCGCAAGCGCCACCGCGCTCGCTGACGGGCCTGCTGGTGGCGGACCTGTCGTCGATGTGGGCCGGTCCGCTTGCAGGCGCGATTCTGGCGCAAGCAGGGGCCGTCGTCGTCAAGGTGGAGACGGCTACGCGGCCCGACGGCACCAGATCGGGAAGCGAGGCGTTCTTCGACTGGATGAACGCACGCAAGCGTTCGTTGGCCGTCGACGAAATTGGCAGCGTGCGAACACTTCTCGCCGCATCTGACGTGGTGATCACCTCATCGCGTCCGTCGGCGCTTGCCGATCGCGGCATCGCGCCCGACGACGTCGCCGCGCAACCGGGCCGAGTCTGGCTGCGCATCACCGGGCACGGTGCCGACGGCGACCAGGCGAACTGGGTGGCGTTCGGCGACGACGCCGCCGTGGCTGGTGGCTTGGTCGGGAGTCACTTCGGCGTACCGGTGTTCTGTGCCGACGCGATCGCCGACCCGCTGACCGGGTTGGAAGGTGCGTTGGCAATCGTCGATTCGGTGAACCGGGGCGGTGGTGAACTGATCGACCTATCGATGTCGGCGGTGGCGGCCAGGTACGCTGCGCTTCCGCTTGGCCCGGCGTCCGCGACGTGCCCCGCGCCACCTCCTCGGGCTCCGGGCCCGTGCGAGCCCGCTCCTCGGCTGGGTGCCGACAATGCGTGGATCTGGAAGACGTTACGCGAAAGGAATTGCGCGGCATGCTGATTCAACGGGCAACGTTGCTCGACAACACCGTCGTCGACATCCGGGTCGCCGAGGAGATCATCGACGTCTCCGAGCACCTCGATCCGGTCGCAGGCGAACCGGTCCTCGACGCGGCGCACCACACCGTCATCCCGGGCCTGCACGATCACCACATACACGCGTATTCGGCTGCGGCGGCATTGACTTCGGTGCACATTGGACCGCGCGAGGTGCACGGTGTCGATGATCTGAAGGGGATACTCGCCAACGCCAACGCCAAGGCCGGCGAGGACGGCTGGATCAGAGCCGTTGGCTATCACGAGGCCGTCGCCGGCCCGTTGGATCGTGCGGCACTCGACGCCGTCGAGGCGCGGATCCCCGTTCGGGTTCAACACCGCACCGGCATCCTGTGGACGTTGAACTCCGCGGCGCTGGCGGCGGTCGGCCTGCCCGACCACCCGGACGGGCGGCTGCGCAGCGCCGACCAAAGCTGGTCGAACTCCTTGGCGCGGCGGGAACCCCGTCTGGCCGACCTCAGCCGCACGCTAGCGTCATACGGAGTCACCGGAATCACCGATGCCACACCGGATCTCGGGGTCGACGGCATCGTGCGGCTCAACGAGGCCCATCGACACGGCGAGCTTCTGCAACGCATCCGGTGCCTGGCAACCGCAAAGCGGATTCTGCACGACGACACCCTCGACCTCGACGAGCTCACGGCGTGGGTGGCCGCCAGGCACGACGCGGGCGGCATCGTCGCGGTGCACTGCGTGACCTCTGCGCAACTCGTCGTCACCATCGCTGCACTGCACGCTGCGGGAAGCCGTTCCGGTGACCGAATCGAGCACGCCTCTGTCGTACCCGAAGACTGCATCGCCGACCTCGTCGGCTTGGGGGTCACGGTGGTGACGCAGCCCAACTTCGTCGCCGAACGCGGCGATCAGTACCTCGTCGACGTGCCACCGGAGGAGCATCGCCAGCTGTGGCGGGTGGCCTCGCTGCTGGAGGCGGGCATCCCCGTAGCGCTGTCGACGGACCAACCGTTCGGCGGCGCCGATCCGTGGGCGGCGATGCGCGCCGCGGTACACCGCACCACGCACAACGGTGCGGTGCTCGGCCCCGACGAACGGATCCCGGCGGCGACGGCCTTGGAGATGTTCTTCGGCACGTTCGACCAACCGACGCAGCCACGCTCGATCACGAAGGGCCAGCCCGCCGATCTTTGTGTGCTAGCGGCGGCGCCTGCCGAGGTACTCGCCGAGCTCGCATCCGACATGGTCCACGCCACCGTCGTCGCGGGCAGGTTGGTCTGGAGCCGTAGTTGAGACTCGCCGAACGTGGATTACCGCCACGCTTCGCCGCCGAGATGCGTGCGGGTAATCCACGTTCGGCGCAAGAAGGTGGCCTAGGTACCAGGAGGCCTATCAAGCGATGCTGGAGCGCACGTCGACGGAATACGCACCGTGGCACGTCATCCCGTGCGACCGCGCTCGAAGGACTCGACTTATCTTGGCCACCAGCTGATTTCGACGTCGAGGCCGAGAAGAAGCGGCTGGCGTCGATCTAGCTCTCGCCTCCCCGCCGCGAGACTGCAACATATGACGGATCTCGCGAGAGGGCTCATCATATGTTGCAGTCTCGCGGAACCGTTTCGAGGTATGCCCAAACCTCTGTGGGGGTGCGCAAGCGCTACGTGAAACTGCACTACGACGTGTACGCACCGAAGTTGCAGCCTGGCTTTGGTCGCGACGTCACGCAGTCCTCGTTGGACCTTCAGCTGCCGCCATGCTCGGCACACGATGGTGACCCGACGATGCGCCAGCCGAATTGGCCTATTCCGGCGCCCACGCGCCGCGGGGGATGCCCTGCAACACGAGCAGGATTTCCGATCGCGCGGCTGGCGGCGTACGACATCTAGGTATTGTGAAATAAACTCAGCTGCGTGGGCTTGTGTGATGACATGGAGCACTTCACCTTCGGCCGCAACACCGGCCTCCGAGTCTCGGCACTGTCCCTCGGCGCAGGAAACTTCGGCACTCGGTGGGGCTACGGTGCCGACGCAGAGACATCCCGCGCCATCGTCGATCGCTTCGCCGAGGCAGGCGGCACGTTCATCGACACGGCAGCCAGCTATCAGGTCGCCGAATCCGAGGAGAACCTCGGGCGCATCCTGGCTGGCAGACGAGACCAGTTCACCGTGGCCACCAAGTTCGCCATCGGTGGCACGCCGGAGGGTGACGGCGTTCTGCAGACCGGCAACGGTCGACGAGCCATGTTCGGATCCGTCGAAGCGAGCCTGCGCCGACTCGACACCGACTACATCGACCTGCTGTGGGTGCACTTCCCCGACTTCGTCACGCCGCTGGACGAGATCGTGCGCGCCTTCGACGATCTCGCACGCGCTGGCAAGGTGCTGTACGCAGGCCTCTCGAACTTCCCCGCGTGGATGACGTCGCGCGCCGTGACGCTTGCGGAGCTGCGTGGCCTAATTCCGATTGCGGGCGTGCAGTTCGAGTACAGCCTGGTCGAGCGAAGCGGGGACAGGGACAACCTGCCGATGGCGGAGGCCCTCGGCATCGGTGCCGCGCTCTGGTCGCCGCTGGGTGGGGGACTGCTGACGGGCAAGTACCGAACCAGCGAGGAGGGCAGGCTCACTGAGTGGAACCGCTTGGTGCACAACGACGATGAGCCCGTCAAGGCTGCAACGGTCGACGCCGTGCTCACCATCGCAGAGCGGCTCGGCGTCTCGCCAGGCCAGGTCGCGGTGGCCTGGCTGTTGGAGCGGGCGAAGCGCTCGCCGACGGGCATCGTGCCGGTGATCGGCCCGCGCACGGTCGCGCAACTCGACGACTACGTTGCCGCTCTCGCAGTCGATCTCGACGACGACGCCTATCAACAGTTGGACGAGGTGAGCCGAATTGCACTCGGCCAGCCGCACGAGCAGAACGCCGTCAGGCGCATCACCGCCCAAGGTGGTGAGGTCTTTAGGCCTCGACCGATTCCTTCTGCTTGAGCGCGTTGCGAAGGAACGCTATCTGGGCAGCAGTGAAGGCCTTCGTCACGGGGGCCTTCGGCATTACGGCGTCGAAGCCGTGGAACGCACCGTCGACCACCTCGAGGTCGCAGGACACCCCGGCTGCTCGAAGGCGCTCGGCGTAGGCGACGTCCTCGTCGTGGAACAGATCGAGGGTGCCGACTCCCACCCACGCGGGAGGTAGTCCGGCGAGGTCGTCGCGTCGGGCGGGAACGGCGACGCTGCGGTCGGCGCTGCCCAGGTAGGAGTCCCAGCCGAATCGGTTGGCCGACTGCGTCCACAGCCGATGGTTGGGATTGTCGAGCCCGTGGCGCGTCGCCGAACGATCGTCGAGCATCGGGTAGACGAGCAGCTGGGCCGCCAGCTCGACCTCACCCCGGTCCCGTGTCAGCAGTGCCAGCGCCGCGGCGAGCCCGCCGCCCGCGCTCGCGCCAGCGATCGCCACTCGACTGCGATCGACGGCAGGTAGCGTCGCCAGCCAGGTCAGCGCCGAGTAGCAGTCCTCCAGCGATGCGGGATAAGGGTTTTCGGGCGCCAACCGGTACTTGACTGCAGCGACGGTGATCCCGAGTTCCTTGGCGAAACTGCGGCAGAGGCGGTCATCCTGGGTGGGGTTGCCGATGATGTAGCCGCCGCCGTGAATCCACAGCAGCGCGGGTGCTGGCGTGGACTGGGGTTGAAGTGGCCGGTGCAGCCGCACGCCAACGCCGGAGGTCAGCGTCAGCACTTCCACGCCATCGGGTGCGGTGCGCTCCTGAAACTTTGCGCCAAGACGCATCAACGGCAACGTGTACCGATTGGCGCTACTGCGGGGAAGGAATCTGGCATTGCGCAGGTCGGGGTGAAACCCAGGTTCGCTCACCAGCCCGACATTACTCAGCAGGGCTACGGCGGCGGTGGCGCCGCCCACGGCAACGTGAAGGGTATTCCGCCGATGTTGATGACATTGGGTGCGGGCTCGGTCGACTCCGGCGGCGGTGTCGCTGGACCTGGCGGCGGCCCCAGTGCCGGCTGTGTCGACGCCGATGCCGACGTCGAGGCGCTCGGCACCGAACTGCTCGGCGACGGGCTGGGCGACGAAGTTGCGGTGCTGGTGGCCGACGGAGCAGGCGAAGCGATCGTCGTCGCGGTGGTGGTCGGCGTAGTCGACGCGACGACCGGCTCCTGAGAAGGTGCGACGGTCGGAGTCGCCTCCACGGTCGTCGACACCGCTGCGGGCGGAGGTGGGGCTTCGGGCGCGGGCGAAGGGGCCGCGCCGTCGATCACCACGCCTTCCTTCGCGCCTCCGACCAGAGACGCCCAGCTATCGTCGCCGCGCCGAACGCCGATGGTGCAGGGCACCTCACGGCTGCCGGCGTTCCAACTCGCCGAGGACATGAGCGGGTAGTTGACCGACAAACCGGTGGCGTTCAGCGGCACTGGAGCGAGATACCCGTCGGCCGCTCGGCCGCACGCCTCCCTCAGGAACCCGTCTTGGTCGGGTTCCATCGGCCTGGCGTCGGGGAAGTGGTCGCGGAGGTTGACGGTGCCGACCACTTCCGCGGCGTGCTGCGCCGAACACGGCACCGGCGTCTCGGTGGACCGGCCGCTCTGCGGGTCGATGCCCAGACACGTTCCCGCAGGCCAGACCTTCGATTGATCCTGTTCGGCGACCATCCCCTTGAACGGGATCGGCCGGCCGTCAGGGCCTGGTAGTTGCAGGCCGCAGAGCAGATTCCTGTCATCGGGCTTGGCGCTCTGCGCGTCGCCCGCCCACAACACCGTGCTGGTGAACTTGCTGTTCGGATCGAAGTGGCTGCCGAGATAGTGCTGCACCGCGAGCTGGCACGGCTCCATGAAGTTCTCCATGCCCACTGGCCTGGCGACTTCGAACATGTGGTTGTCGCTGCACTGCACGAACGATGGTTTGTCGGGTGAGTCGGGGGGCCACGCCAGGCAAGTGCCGGTCAGCGCATTACTGAAGACGACGTTCGCACGGCTGCCGCCGTCGGACTCCGGCCTCGTCTGCGGCGTCGTGGTAGCCAGCTGCAGGATGCCTGCCAGGATGAGGACGAACAGTGAGAGCGCGAGCATCGCGCGACGCGAGCGGCGTTTGTCGCACGCGGACTTTGGTCCCGTCGGCGGAAGCACGGAGTGCTTTGCGGTGCGCCCTTCCGGTACCGCCGTCAGTGCCTGTGTCGAGACCTCCGCGAAGACCTCGGTCGGCGGATCGTGCGAGGACTCGCCTGAAGACTTCGTCGACGGCTTGGCGAGCGCTTCAGTGGCAGGCGCGGTAGTAGCAGCCTTCGCGGCGTCCTTCTTGGCTTGCTTCTTGGCCTTCCTGGCCTGGCGCCTACTGAGCGTTTCCGGAATCTCGGCTGCGGCGCCCAGCGGTACGGGCGCAGTCCGACATTGAAGCGCGACCATCGCGGTCGTCAGCTCTTGCGGATCCTCGACGGGAGGCGTCGTCGGCGGTGAGGTCATCAGCCACGACTGGCAGGACTCAGTGGGCACCGCACCGGAACGGAGCTGGTCAGGCCCAGTTTGCTAGCCACGACAACAGAGCCTTTCACAGGTCTAACTGTCGCGCCAGGTCAGAGACATTAGAGGAACCACATCGTTATTGAAGATGCGACACGCGGTGCGGCAGCAGAAGACGTTCGGCAACCGCTGTCGTGAACCATCACCGACGTGTCGTCTTACGCGCCGTCCCGACGATTTCCCAGGTAGGCGGAGGCGAGCGCGAAAGTCAACCCGATCTCCCGGGATGACGCGGCAAGCGGCAACCCCGCGCCCGCTTGGGCGCGGCGACCTTTCGGCCAGCAATGATTTTTTGTCGCCCTAACGGCTGTGATGGGATTCACAAACTGCGCCGAGGTGCCGCCAGTAGACAACTTCTCGACATTGTCCTCTACCGGTGAGTAACAGAGGTACGCTCGCGCGATGACTGCTCGACCGGACACCCGGTACCCCGGACCGACCCTCACCACGCGTGTCCGCTGGCTGATGAAGGCCGGTCCCGCCGACTACATGCTCGCCATGAGCGTGGCGGCGACCTCCCTGCCCGTGATCGGCAGGCACCTCGAGCCACTGGGCGGAGCGACCGCCATGAGCATCTGGGGAGTGCGTCACGCGCCGGACTTCGTCGGAGCAGCCGTGCGCTCCATGCTCAACCCACGGAGCGGACAGATCCGCAAGCTAGAGCGCGACATGACCAACGGCGTGATGCAGACCGCGCTGCGCGACGTCGTGGCCCCCGACGCTCTCGACATCGTATGGCCTGCCCCCGAATCGGTTCCTCCGGTGTGGAAGGCGCTCGAACACCGCAAGAACGTTCATCGGACGTCGGTCCGATACGGAGACAGCCCGTCCCAGTTGCTCGACGTGTGGCGTCCCAAGGAACTCCCCGCGCAGCCGGCCCCGGTGCTGCTCTTCGTGCCCGGCGGTGCTTGGGTGCACGGCAGCCGGATCCTGCAGGGCTACGCGTTGATGTCGCACCTCGCCGAGCTTGGCTGGGTGTGCCTGTCGATCGACTACCGGGTGGCGCCCAATCATCCTTGGCCGCAGCACATTACCGACGTCAAGACGGCGATCGCGTGGGCCCGTGCCAACGTCGACAAGTTCGGCGGCGACAGGAACTTCGTGGCGATCGCGGGTACGTCGGCCGGTGGGCACCTGGCTGCGCTCGCCGGTCTCACCGCCAACGACCCCGAGTACCAGGCTGATCTGCCGGAGGGTTCGGACACGTCGGTCGACGCCGTCGTCGGCATCTACGGCAGGTACGACTGGGAGGACCGGTCGACGGTAGAGCGGGCACGCTTCGTCGACTTCCTCGAGCGCGTCGTGGTGAAGCGGAAGATCGCCAGACATCCGGAGATCTTCCGCAAGGCCTCGCCGATCGCTCGAGTTCACGACAACGCACCGCCCTTCCTCGTCGTACACGGCGGCGGCGATACGGTGATACCCGTTCAGCAGGCGAGGGACTTCGTCGAGAAGCTCCGCAACGTGTCGAGGTCCCCGGTCGGCTATGCCGAACTACCAGGGGCGGGCCACGCCTTCGACATGACCGACGGCGCCCGCACGGGTTCGACGGCCACCGCAATCGGCTTGTTCCTCAACCAGATTCGTCGAAACCGGACGCTGGTCGGCTCGCAGCGGGTTATATAGCCACCACTGGAGCATTTGGCTCGCTCGGGCGTATGTTCCTCGCGCAAGCGCTCGTCAGCGGAGAGGTGGGGCTTGAAGAGGCTCAGTGGCTGGGACGCGGTGCTGCTCTACAGCGAGACACCGACCGTCCACATGCACACCCTGAAGCTCGCGGTGATCGCACTGGACGATCTCGGCGGCAGGAACTTCGGCATCGACGAGTTTCGACAGGTCATCCGCGGCAGGCTCTACAAGCTCGATCCCTTCCGTTACGAACTCGTCGACATCCCGTTCAAGTTTCATCACCCGATGTGGCGAGAAAACTGTGAGGTGGACCTCGACTACCACATCCGCTCGTACCGGGTCGATGCCCCTGGCGGCCGCCGCGAGCTGGACGACGCGGTCGGCAAGATCGCGAGCACGCCGCTCGACCGCACCAAGCCGCTGTGGGAGATGTACTTCATCGAGGGTCTCGCCAACGGCAGGATCGCGGTGCTCGGCAAGATTCACCATGCATTGGCCGACGGCGTCGCATCGGCCAACCTGATGGCCCGCGGCATGGATCTTCAGGCCGGCCCAGCCGACCGCGACACCTACGCGACGGACCCTGCGCCCACGCGATCGGAGTTGGTACGCACCGCGTTTGGCGATCACCTCCGTCAGATCGGCCGGTTTCCCGGCGTCGTGCGTTACACGGCGAGAGGTATCAGCAATGTGCGCAAGAGCAGCAAGAAGCTGTCTCCCGAGCTGACCCGCCCCTTCACGCCGCCGCCAAGCTTCATGAACCACATGGTCGACGGGACGCGCAGGTTCGCGACCGCGACGCTTGCGCTGGCCGACGTCAAGGAGACGGCCAAGTTGCTCGGCGTCACGATCAACGACATGGTGCTCGCGATCTCGTCGGGCGCACTGCGGCAACTGTGCCTCAAGTACGATGGCCATGCCGACCACCCGCTATTGGCTTCTGTCCCAGTGAGTTTCGACTTTTCCCGAGATCGGATCTCGGGAAACTACTTCACCGGCGTGATGATGGTCGTGCCGATCGAGCTCGACGATCCGCTGGAACGCGTGAAGGCCGTGCACGATGCCGCCGCAGAGGCCAAGGAGACCCACAACCTGATGGGGCCGGAGCTGGTCAGCCTTTGGTCGGCGTACTTCCCGCCGGCCCCCGCCGAGGCGCTGTTCCGATGGCTGGCCACCAAGGATGGTCAGAACAAGGTGCTGAACCTGCCCATCTCCAACGTGCCGGGGCCGCGTGAGCACGGTCGTGTCGGTGGTGCGCTGGTCACCGAGATCTATTCGGTGGGCCCGCTCACCACGGGCAGCGGACTGAACATCACCGTGTGGAGCTACGTCGACCAGCTCAACATCTCGGCGCTCTCCGACGGCGCGACATTGGCCGACCCGCACGAACTCACCGACGCGATGATCGAGTCATTCATCGAAATACGCAGGGCTGCTGGGCTTTCCGAGGAGTTGACGGTAATCGCAGGCGCGATGGCCCAGTAGCGGGCCAGCTAGCCGTTCTCGAACCACCAGTCGTACAGCGCCTTGGGATCGTGACCGCCTTGGACGTAGCTCATGATCAGGTCCCGATTCTTCGTCCAGGTGAGCTCGGGTTCGCCCTTGTAGGTGCTGCACGCGATTCGTCCCGCAGGAGTGTTCGGATCCCTCGAGTAGCTCCACGTACTCGGCGAAGTGTCGCCGTTGGGACAGTTCATCAGGTCGGCGCCCGCGACGGTGCCGTCGAAGCCGCCGTCCATTGAAGACTGGCTGACGAACAACGCGAAGATCCCAGCGATTGCGCCAGTGGGTATCGAGCCATCGCACTGCACCCGTGCCAACGTCCCCTTGAGATCAATCGGCTTGCACGAGTTGGGGTCGATGCCCTTGGGCAGCAACGCGATCAGATGCGCTTGGTCGGAGGCGCTTCCGCTAGTGGGTCGCGGCGACGAGGTCGTCGTTCGCGGCGTGGTCGACGTCCTGCGGGAAGTGGTCGTCGTGCTGCTCGGCGTCGAGGTAGCCGTGGCAAGAGGCTTGGATGAACCGTCGTCTCTCACGACGGCCCAGATGCCAACGCCGACGAGGACGACGACCAAGACGATGGCGCCGACGATGAGCCAGAGGCGACCGCCGCCGCCTCCCCCTTGAGGCGGTGGAGGTGGCCCGCCCCATGGAGGCGGTGGAGGTGGCCCGCCCCATGGCGGACCACCGGTCGGCCCGCCTGCGGTCGGTGGGGCATACGGATTCGGCACGGTGTACCCGGGCGCGCCCGGAAAGGGTTGTGGCGGTGGGTAGGCGGGTCGACCCTGCGGCGGAATGGCCGGATAGCTGGGTGGTTGGCCAGGAGGATAGCCGGGTGGTTGGCCAGGAGGATAGTTGGGCGGATAGTTGGCGGAGCCCGATTTCGGTGCAAGATCAATCGTCTCCGCGAGCTGAAGCGATGCCCGCTTCTCGCTAGAGTCCGTGCGGCCCACCGCGCCCCCAAATCGCCCCATGCCGATGCAGTCGGCTAACAGATTAGTGGGATTCACAGCAAGATCGCTGGAATCTACTTCAGGAGAGTTCTTCCTCAGGCATGGCTTGCGGGTCCGCCGGGCCCGACGTCTCTGCGGGTGCCCGCTTCGCCTTGACCCAGTCGAGGAAGTGCCCGACGGCGATGGCGGTGAAGTCGCCGTGCGGAGAGCCGAAGAAGTCGAACGCGTGCTGAGCGTGGGGAATCTCGGCGTAGGCGACCGGCGCATCGGACTTCTCCTCCAATGCCGCCGCGAACTCGCGGCCCTCGCCAACGGGAATGATCGAGTCGTCCCTGCCGTGCAGGATGAAGAACGGAGGGGCGTCGGGCCGGACCTTCGTGATCGGTGACGCGTCCAGATACGTCTGCAGATTGGCCCTGAATGGTTTCTTGACCACCATCCGCTGCAGCAGTCCGACGAACTCGCGTCGGCCGTCCCCCTTCGTGGTGAACCAGTCGTAGCGGCCGTAGATCGGGACCGCTGCCACCACGGAGGTGTCGGCGTGCTCAAATCCCGGCTGCCACTCCACTTCGTTGGGCGTCAGCGCCGCGAGCGCGGTGAGGTGGCCACCCGCCGAACCGCCGGTGATTGCGACGAAGTCGGGGTCGCCGCCGTATTCGGCGATGTTCTCCTTGACCCAGGCCAGCGCCTGCTTGACGTCGACGATGTGGGCGGGCCACGTGTTGCGTGGGCTGACACGGTAGGCCATCGACACGCAGATCCAGCCGCGTTCGGCCATGTGGCTCATCAGTGGGTAGGCCTGCGGTCGACGCATCCCGATCGCCCATGCTCCCCCTGGTACCTGAAGCAGGACGGGCGCCTTTCCGTCGCGCGGGAGGTCGGCGCGGTGCCAGATGTCGGCGACGTTCGTGGGGTGTGGGCCGTATCGCACGATGTCGGCCTTCTTGACGTACCGGCGGCGCGACCACGACGTGCGCAGTACTCCGCGTCGGCGGCGTCGCTCGGCAGCCGCGATCGCGACGTAGTCCTCGCCGAGCGTCTCGCGCAGCGGGTCCTCGAAGTACTGCTGCGACTGGGTGTTGCGGCGGTACACGAACGCGAGCACGCCCCACGACACGACCGTCAGGGCTAGGGCCGCGCGGCCGCCCCGCCCCTTGAAGTCTCCACGGAGACCGCGCCGCACGGCGTCGAGCATCGACGCGCCAACGACGACGGGCGCCGCCTCGCCCGTCGGCCAGCCCAGGAAGAACACCGGGATGGTGACGTATCCCTCGCGGCCCAGCGGCCGTACCGCGTTGGCGGCATTGGCGAGCTCGGCGGTCGCGCGCAGTAGCGGAAACCGCCTCCGCCGCCTAAACGCCATCGCCGTCCGTCGGAACGAGTTCTTGAAGTTCACGACGAACGATCTTGCCAGTGATGCTCCGCGGCAAACCTTCGAGCACCGTGATGCTGCGCGGCACCTTGTAGTTCGCAAGCTGTTCGCGCACGTGGGCCTTGAGCGTTTCGGGCGTAGCGGAGGCTTCCTCGGTCAAGACGACGAACGCCGCCAACCGCTGGCCGTACTGTTCGTCGTCGACGCCCATCACCGTGGCATCGACGACGTCGGGGTGAGCGGCAAGCGTCTTCTCGACTTCGATCGGGTAGACGTTCTCGCCACCGGAGACGATCATCTCGTCGTCGCGGCCCACCACGAACAGCCTGCCGTTCTCGTCGAGGTAGCCGACGTCGCCTGAGGACATGTAGTCGTCGTGGAAGTCCTTGGTTGCCCCAGAGGTGTAGCCCTCGAACTGAGTCGAGTTGCGTACGTAGATGGTGCCCACCTCGCCGGCAGGCAGCTCGTTGAACTCGGGATCGAGGATGCGGACGTCGCACCCGTCCGCGGGCTTTCCTGCGGTGTCGGGGGCAATGCGGAGGTCGATCGGCGTCGCCGTCGCGATCATGCCCGCCTCGGTGGCGTTGTAGTTGTTGTAGATGACGTCGCCGAACTGGTCCATGAACTTGGTGACGGCATCGGGTCGCATCCGTGAACCCGATGCGGCGGCGAACCGCAACGAGCGCCCGCTGTAGCGGGCGCGGACGTCGTCGGGCAGATCGACGATCCGGTCGAACATCACGGGCACGACACACAATCCGGTGGCTTGGTACTCGTCGACTAGGGCGAGGGTGGCCTCGGGATCGAATTTGCGGCGGGTCACGATCGTGCACGCCATCGAGGCGGCAAGGATCAACTGCGAGAAGCCCCACGCGTGGAAAACCGGCGCGACGATGACGGTGATTTCCTCAGTGTGCCAAGGGGTTCGGTCGAGAATCGCCTTGATCGCATCGGGGCTGCCGCTGGTCAGCCTTGCGCCCTTGGGAGTGCCGGTGGTGCCGGAGGTGAGGAGGACGACCTTCGACTTTTCCTGCGCGCGGCGTGGCTGCCTGCCCGCGTGCGCTTCGATCAGCTTCTCGACGGTGAGTCCCGCAACGGGTCGGTCCGTCCATGCCACGATGCGGACGGCCTTTGGCGCGTCGGCAAGTGCCACGTCGACGGTGGCGGTGAACTCGTCGTCGTAGACGATGGCATCCACGCCTTCGCGGGTCACCACCTCGGCGAGCGCGGGGCCTGCGAACGACGTGTTGAGCAAGAGGACGCCCGCGCCAATGCGATTCGCCGCGATCAGTGCGTCGACGAAGCCGCGATGGTTGCGGGCCATGATTCCGATGACGGGGGGAGCAGCCCCGGCGGCGACGGCAGACTTGCGCTGTCCGCTCAGTATGTCTTGCAGCGCAGCGGCGAGCGCATCTCCGCGCTCGTCGATCTCTCGCCAGGTGAGTGTGCCCAGTTCGTCGATCAAACCCGGCCGATCAGGGCAGCGCTGCGCCGAACTAGCGAAACCCGCAGTGACGGCGAACTTCTCGCGCGCCATGGCCGCGGCGATCCGGACATACTTGTCGGGCCTCAGCGGTGCGATCAGCCCCGCCCGTGTCATCGTCGAAACGAGGCCAAGGGTTGCCGTGAGTCGATCGGCGAGTGCCACCATGAATCTCCTCCTCGCGGGCGCGGTCGACGTCAGCCAAGCACGGGAAGACGGCGTTGTTTTGCCAGTTCGTCCAACGCGACCTGCATGACGTGGCGGACATGGGCGTCGACCTCGTCGATGTCGGGGTCTTCGCCGAACTCGGCGACGATGTCGATGGGCTTTAACACCTGGGTGACGATCTTGGTGGGCAGCGGAACGTTCACGGGAAGCACCGCGCTCAAGCCGAACGGGAAGCCAAAGGAGATCGGCAGAATCTTCGCCCGAAACAGCTTGTCCAACCGCAGTAGCTTGGCGACCTCGGTGCCACGGCTCAGGTACAGCTGGCTTTCCTGGCCGCCGATCGATACCGACGGCACGATGGGCACACCAGCGTTGAGCGCGGCGCGCACATAGCCGGTGCGCCCGCCGAAGTCGATCGTGTTCCGAGCCGAGGTCGGTCGGTACACGTCGTGGTCACCGCCGGGGAAGACGATGACGACGCCACCGGTGCGCAGGGCCTCGTCGGCGTTGGAGTGGTTCGCGGGGATGAAGCCGGTCTTCTTGAAGAAGTCGGCGGTCGGTCCGACGAAGATCAGGTCGAATCCGAGTGTGTAGATCGGTCGGTCGTAGCCGTACTTCTCGTAGAAGTCGGTGGCGAACACCGGGACGTCCATGGCGAAGAGTCCGCCGGAGTGGTTCGAGACGACGAGTACGCCACCGGGCGGAACGTTCTCCAGCCCGCGGACCTCCGAGCGGTGCCAACCCTTGATCAGCGGACGGATGAGGCCGATGACCCTCTCGGTCAGGCCCGGATCCCATTTGGTGACCTCTGACGGTTCGGTGTCGTTCGCGCTCACGGAGCCCCCTGGGAAATTAGAACGTGTTCTAGTTTTCAGAGTACCGGCATTGCCGTCGATGCGGAAATCGTTGGCCCGAGCACTCGGCTCCATGGTGCTCGCGTCCCGATCGGTGTGGAAGATGCCTCGGGCCAGCAATGCCGTCAGTACTCGAGCTAGAGCCGGTGGTCATCGGACTACAGCGGGCAGACCTGCTGCACCCACTCGTCGATGCGATCGTTGAACTCCTGGTATCGGTCGTCGTCGGAGACCGGCGGCCCTCCGGTTCGGACGAAGTAGTCGATGGCCTCTTGGACCGCAGGAGGCGGATTGAACCTCGCGAGGATGTCGGCCGCCTTCTGGGCGTCCTCGGTGGTGCTCGCAGTCGAGAGATCCAGGTTCGCCTGCGTGACGTCGATGCAGTCGTTGCGTGCCAAGGTTGCCTGCGGCGCCTCGGCTTCGGTGGATTCGGTCGCTGACGAGCTTGGGCTCGAACTGGCGCTCGCGCTAGGGCTCGAGCCGTGAGTAGGCGTGACGTCCGTGGGCTTGCTGCAGCCAGCGGCCGCCAGCGCGAGAGCCATGACGGCCGCCAACGCGAGAGCCATGACGGCCGCCAACGCCGTTCGTCGAACCATCCGAACTCCCTCGCCCGACCTGCGGCATCCCGACCTCGCGCAGCAAATTAACAGAGCGTTGAGCGGGTTAACAAGGATCGCGCGGGCGATGGCGAACTCAGATGCTGGCGATGAAGTCCGAGGTGTAGAACTCGGCAGGCGTCTGCGTGTTCGCCGCCGGTCGATCGATGGCCACCCACGCGCCGGTTGCGCCGCTCTTGATGGGGCCTTGGATCGTGGTGCCGCCATTGCCTGCGCCGTCGGTCTCGAAGCCGCCGGCGATGACGCCGGCGTCGCCGGGCGCGCAGTTGTTGGTTGGTCGCGGTACCTGGATGATCCGGACGTCGTAGTGGGTGAACGGTTCCGCGGTCTCCAGCGTGAACTTGGCTGCGACGGTATTCGAGCCCGGGGTGCTCACCTCGGCGAAGCCTCTGCCGTACTCCCGTGCGAACACGTAATCGAGGTGACTGTTGTCGCAGGCGCGCAAGTTGTTGGCCAGGGGCATCTGCGTAGTGCCCGCTCCTTCCGCTGAGGCCGTGGCGGCGGTGGTCATGGGCAGCAGGGCGGTCGCGGCGACGAATGTCGCGCAGGCAAATTTACGCATTGGTTGATGATGATCCTTTGTCAGGCAACATGCAGTATTCCGCGTCACAGAAACATGGTGAGTTTGGCCAAGTATTCCGGTTTGGTCGTCGAGGACGAGGTTGGATCACGGGTCCATGACCCACGCGAGGCCGTCCACGGTGGACCCGACCGTGTACGTCGACCGGATCGGATCGCCGTGTCGTCGAGGCGCGGATTGCCGACGTGCCCGACGCCTGATCGACGCTAGAGCGATGCTCGCGAGATGTCGGTGGTGCGTGGGAGAGTGCAGCGGTGGCGTGCATCTATTACACGGCGTCGAGCCTCGACGGTTTCGTCGTCGACGAGGCGAACAGCTTGGACTGGCTGGTCACTCGCGACGTCGACGTCGACGGCCCGTTCGGCTACAAGGCGTTCGAGAAAACGGTGGGGGCCCTCGTAATGGGTTCCGCGACATACGAATGGCTGCTGGCGGATCAACCGGGCGACTGGATGTACGAGCAGCCTAGTTGGGTGCTCACCAGTCGTCCGCAGATCATCGCCGACGGCCACCCGGTCAAGACATTCGACGGTGACGTCGAGGACTTGTATCCGAGGCTCGTCGATGCCGCGGGAGAACGCGACGTCTGGTTGGTGGGCGGCGGACAGGTTGCCGCGCAGTTCGTGGCGGCGGGCCTCGTCGACGAGATGATCGTGACGTACGCGCCATGCTCTCTGGGTCAGGGTGCGCCCGTGCTACCCGTGCGATCGGAGTGGACGCTCGCCGAGGTCGGGCGCAACGGCGAATTCGTCTGTGCGCGTTGGATTTACGCGCAGCAAGCTAGCGGTTGACCGACGGTAGGCCGTTGCGTCGCACGAACTCGCGCGACTTGATCAAGAATTCCATCTGCTCGGCGGCGGCGTGCAGTGGGTCGGCGCTGCGAAACGCGCGGCTCAGGATCACCGCTCCCTCTAGCGACGCGATGCAGGTCATGGCCAGCGATCGGGCGTCGCTTTCGTCGAACCCGTCGGAGGTGAACGTGCGCGTCAGGGCCTCCCGCCAGTGATCGAGGATGTCGGTGGCGATGGTGGTCAGCGCGGGAATGTCGTCCGACGACCCGATGGCGGCGGCCACCACCGGGCAGCCAGCGGTGAAGTCGCTCTCGGTCAGCGTCCGGTCCCAGAACTCGACGAACTGGCGCACCAAGGAGAGGGAACCGTGCCGCGCGGCCTCGTCGATCACCGTGGTAATCGACTCGCCCGCGAACTGCAATGCCTCGGTGAGGAGTTGATTCCTGCCGTCGGGGAAGTGGTAGTACACGGAGCCGCGGGGTGCACCGCTGCGGACGAGGACCTCGTCGATGGTGACGCCGGCGGCGCCGCGCTCCCGCATCACCTCGGCGGCGCTCAGCAGCATCTTGTTGCGGGTAGAGCCTCGCCTCACCCGGGGCGAGTCAGTGGTTGCCGTCGCGGTTTCGACCGGCGGCATCAGACCGCCGCCCGCGGATGACGGAGCTGGGACAGCCGCATCTGCACGTCGTGTGGTGTGAACCGGAAGGGCTTCGGACGCTCGCCGACTTCGCGCGTGAATCTGCGGCCGAGGACGTTGACCTCAATGACCCACATGGCGCTCCTCCGTAACTATGGTTATGAGCATAGATCTCACAACACACACCTGCAACGGATGTATTCCCCGTCACATCTCCCCGATGTTTAACGGCAGGTAGACGCGCCCGTTGCTGAAGGGTCGTAGCGCAAGGGGATCGGTCCAAATTATGGTCTATTGCATAATCTGATGGTTGGGAAGTCACTAACACCAAATCGCTGACCACTCGGCTCCGCGCCGGCGTTGAGAGGCACTCGTGGTTCTCCGCCGCCGACGCAGAGTCGAGCAGACGTTCTAGCCCGCGTTCTCCAGCGCGACTAGGGCCGAGGCCACTGCGAAGTACTTGCTCGCACCGAACTGACGAACGGTCTTGATGCCGAACGCCTCTTCGAGATGCTTGGCGTCGGCGTCGGTTACGCCGGCCAGTGCGGCAGGCGAGGCGTCCAGAATGTCCTTCAGCGACTTGCCTTCGTAAGCCTTGTCGAGCGACTTCGTCAGGTCGACGGAAACAGCCATTGGGTTCCTCCATGGGTAGGCGACAACGGGCGCCAACCGTATGCGCCGAACCTGAACGTTCGTTGTACGGCCGTTGCCAGATTCACCCAATAGACGCCAAAGGCCCTGGCACGCGGGGTGTCACTATCCGATCTGAGCTACTCCGGGGTGTAGCCGAACGGCAGCAGCACGCTCTTGGCCTGCGTGTACTGCTCGATGCCCTCTGGGCCGTTCTCGCGGCCGATGCCCGAGTTCTTATAGCCGCCGAAGGGAGCTCCCGGATCGAAGGCGTACATGTTGACGGCGTAGGTGCCCGTGCGGATCTTCGCCGCGATCTTCATCGCCTTGTCGTTGTCAGTGGTGAACACCGACCCGGCGAGGCCGTAAACGGAGTCGTTGGCGATGCGCACCGCGTCGTCTTCGGTGTCGTAGGGGATCACCGCCAGCACCGGTCCGAAGATCTCCTCCTGCGCGATCGTCATCGAGTTGTCGACGTCGGCGAACAACGTCGGCTCGACGAACCAGCCGCTGTCGAGGCCCTCGGGCCGACCGCCGCCGGTCACCAGTCGTGCGCCCTCCTCGACGCCCTTCTTGATGTAGCCCTCGACGCGCTCGCGCTGCTTCTCGCTGATCAAGGATCCGAGCATCGCGCCAGGGTTGTCGGGCAGTCCAACGGGCATGGCCGACACGGCGGCGGCAAGTTTTTCCACGATCTCGTCATAGCGCGACCGCGGCGCCAGGATGCGGGTCTGCGCGACGCAGGCCTGCCCGGTGTTCATCAGGCCAGAGAACACCAGCATTGGCAGCGTGGAGTCCAGGTCCGCGTCCTCGAGGATGATGGCGGCCGACTTGCCGCCCAACTCCAACGAACACGGCTTGAGCTTCTCGGCGGCGATCTTGGCGATCTCCTTGCCGACGGCGCTGGACCCGGTGAACGTGAACTTGTCGATCTCGGGGTTGGCGGTCAGTGCGCGACCGGTCTCCGGACCGCCGGGTACGACGGACAGAACGCCCTCTGGCAGTCCAGCCTCGGCGAAGATGTCGGCCATCGCGAACAGCGACAGCGGCGTCTCGGCGGCCGGCTTGACGACGATCGTGCAGCCGGCCAGCAGCGCGGGCCCGAGCTTGTTGGCTGCCAGGAAGAACGGCACGTTCCACGCGGTCACCGCGGCGACGACGCCGATCGGTTCGCGCAGCACCATGGTCTGGCCGTATGCGCCGTCGCGGAAGTCGCGCCAGGTGAACTTGTCGGCGGCGCCCGCGAAGAACTGGAACGACGCGATCGCAGCGCCGTACTGCATCATGTCGACGATCGTCAGAGGTTGGCCGGTCTCAGCGGCCAGCAAGAACTTCAGCTCGTCGGCGCGCTCCTCGAGGATCTTGACGGCGCGGCCGAGGATCTCGGCGCGCTCGGCAGGTGACATGTGCGGCCACGGCCCCTCGTCGAAGGCCTTGCGCGCGGCGGCACAGGCCGCGTCGACGTCGGCGGCCGCGGCCAGGGGCACCTTGCCGACGAGCTCACCGGTTGCGGGCGAGTGCACTTCGATGACCTCGGACGTCGACGGCTCCACCCACTTGCCGCCAATGAACAACTGATCCCACTGAGTCCGATATGCCGCTGGCGCAGCGGTTGTCTTCAAGGCAGTGCTCTGTGTCATGAGCGTCACACTACCCATCGAACGGCGAAACGAGAACCTGTTGCAGTTCAGTGATTCAAGACGGCTGCAAGACCAGCACCAGATTGCTCACGAGGAACTCCCGGAGCACTGGCACGCGCACTATCCACCAGGCCCATCGTGGGTGGTAACGGGGAAATGCCGCGACGAGCGCGCCCGTGCTCGCTGCCCAGTCCAGCCCGTCCGCTGCCGATACCGGGAACAACGACGACCCGTAGTCGTTCTTTGGCCGGTGGCCGTGTTTGCGGGCGTAGCGCTCGGCAGCGCGCGCACCGCCGAGGTAGTGCGTCAGCCCCATCTCGTGGCCGCCGAACGGGCCAAGCCAGACGGTGTACGAGAGGATCGCCAACCCGCCGGGCCTGGTCACCCGCAGCATCTCGCTGCCAAGTTGCCACGGCTTGGCGACGTGTTCGGCAACGTTCGAGGACAGGCAGATGTCGACGCTGTCGTCGGCGAAGGGTAGTGCCATGCCGGACGCCCGCACGAAGGTGCCCGATCCGGGTTCGCCCGCGGGGCCCCTGCCGAATGTCGCCGCCAGCGCGGCTCCGGCATGCGCCTCGCTCGGGTCTGGCTCGACGCCGACGTAGTCAATCCCGGCGTCGCCGAACGCGGTCGCGAAGTACCCGGGGCCGCCGCCGACGTCGAGCAGCGTGCTGCCCCTCGGCGGGTTGCCGTGCAGCGACGTCCAGAGGTCGACGACGAGTGCGACGGTGTCGTGCGCCAAGGCCCCGTAGAACCGTGCGGGATCGGTCTGTTCGAAGCGAAACGCGCCGAGTAGACGGAGCGACCGCTCTAGCGTGGCTCGCTTGGCGAACACCGGCATCGACCGAGCGTAAACGGCGACTAGTCTGACGTGGATGTCCGCGCCAATTCCCCGGTCGCTGCGCTCCTGCCCGCCGATCCAATCCGTCCTCCTGCTGTGCTGGCGCGATACCGGCCACCCACAGGGCGGCGGCAGCGAGACCTACCTCCAGCGCATCGGTGCGGAGCTGGCGGCGCAGGGGATCGACGTCACGCTGCGCACGGCTCGTTACGCGGGCGCGCCGCGACGCGAAGTGCTTGACGGCGTCAGGATCAGTCGCGGCGGCGGCCGCCACGGCGTGTACGTCCTCGCGGGATTGGCGATGGTCGCCGGTCGTTTGGGTCTCGGCCCATTGAGACGAGTGCGTCCCGACGTGGTGATCGACACCCAGAACGGCATCCCGTTCCTCGCGCGGCTGGCGTTTGGGCGTCGGTCCGTTGTGCTGGTGCACCACTGCCACCGCGAGCAGTGGCCGGTGGCAGGACGATTCTTGAGCAGGCTGGGCTGGTTCGTGGAGTCGAGGCTTTCGCCGCGACTGCATCGGCGAAATCAGTACGTCACGGTGTCGCCTTCCTCCGCAAGGGATTTGGCCGACCTTGGGGTGAATCCAGAGCACATCGCCATCGTCTGTAACGGGCTGGACGAGGCTCCGGCGGACACCCTGATCCCGCTGAGATCGGGGTCGCCCCGGATAGCGGTGCTCTCTCGATTGGTGCCGCACAAGCAGATTGAAGACGTGTTGGACGCAGTGGCCCTGTTGCTGCCGCGCGTGCCAGATCTCCACCTCGACGTCGTAGGCGGCGGCTGGTGGGAGCAGCGACTGGTGGCGCATGCTTCCCGGCTCGGCATCACCGACGCCGTCACCTTTCACGGTCACGTCGGTGAGTATGCGAAACATCAAGTGTTACAACGGAGTTGGGTCCACGTTCTACCGTCCAGCAAGGAAGGCTGGGGCCTGGCCGTCATCGAGGCCGCGCAGCACGGGGTGCCGACGATCGGCTACCGATCCTCCGGCGGTCTGACCGACTCGATCATCGACGGTGTGACCGGGATGCTGGTCGACGACCATGCCCAGCTGGTCGCCAGCTTGGAGCAGGTGCTCTCCGACGCCGTCTTGCGTGATGGGCTGGGTGCGAAGGCAGCGGTGCGCAGCGACGAGTTCTCCTGGCCGCAAACGGCAGAGGCGATGCGCAGCGTGCTCGAGTCAGTCGCCGTTGGCACGATGGTCAGCGGCGTTGCCGAGCCCAGGGCCTGACCTTCTCGCCAGCGCAAGACCCAACGCACCCGCGACCAACGTTGCCAGCCACACCAGGTGCGCGCAGATCAGCAATGCTCGGTGAGATGCCGCGGGGTGGTCGCCGCCGACGCGATACAGAGTGAGATCGTCGTCGCGATAGGCCACCGGCAGTGCCGAAACCGACGGGACGGCCGCCGACCCCTCGACGACCACCCACCCAACGCCCGCATCGGCCAACTCGCCGGCGTCCGCCCCCGCGAGCAACCGCTGCTGGACGTCGCGGGCGTGCGCGCCCTCGCCTCGGACGGTCGTGCCGCCGATGGTCAGGTCGCCGGTCGTCAGCACGTCGGCCGACACCCATCGTGGCAGCGGATCGAGTACCGGCGCGCTGCCTGCCCATTCGAACGCCCGCATGCTGTCGACGGGTAGCACGGCGACCGGTCGCGGGTCGGCATTGATCGTCGCCGCGACCCTCGCCCAACCCGGCGGGTAGCGCACCGAGGCCACCTTGCCGCCGACGCCCCACGCCAAGTCGGGCAGAACGGCGAGCAGGGCCAGACAGCAAACCGCTGCGGTGGCTGGCCGAGGAACGCGGCGGGCGAGGGTGACGACCCCGCCCGCGCCCGCGATCGCGTATCCCGGCATCGCCAGTGCGACCCACTTCTGGGCATCCCTCAGCACCCCGAGCCCCGGAAGCGTGCGCACCGTCCACTCGAGTGCCGCCAGGCCCGGACCCGTTGCCAGGAGGGCGGGGACGACGACGGCGACGGCAGCCAGCGCCAGCAGCGGTAGCGCGGCGGGGCGACGCCACACCGTCGGCAGTCCCACCGCGACGATGGCGATGAGGACGACCGTCGCAATGACCGCGAAAAGCGTTGTCCGCGAGGATGGTACGGCCTGGCCGTTCCAGATTCCGCCCAGACCCGCAAGGCTGCCGATCGTGCCGAGGCCAGGTTCGGCCCGCGCGGCGAATGCGTGCACGCCCGTCGATTGCGTCGACGCGAGCGACCCTGACACCGCCGATGCGACGAGCCACGGCAGGGCTGCCAGAAAGGCCGTTGACAGGCTGACTGCGGCGCAGATCTTGCGTGAGCGACCGAATCCTGGAACCAAGACGGTGACGAGTGCGACGCTCGCCGCCATCAGGAGGCCCGTCGGCGTGAGGCCCGCCAGCGCGATCCAGAACACGGGCGCCCACGTGCTTCCTTCGCCCGACCTCAGGCGGATCAGCGCGGCCGCCACCCAAGGAAGGCACCCGTAGCCGACCAGAAGGCTCCAGTGCCCCTGCAACAGCCGCTCCGCGACGTACGGATTCCAGATCGCCAGCGTGGCAGCCACGAACTCACCAGACAGCCCGCCCTCGGGCACGACGAGCGCCGCGAGCCGCGCAGCGCCCCACCCCGCCAGCCACAGCCCGAGGATCAGAAGCGCCTTGACGACGACGCCCCCGTCGAGAACGTATGACGCCACCGCGACGACGAAGTCCTGCGGCAGGGCACGTGGCGCGGCGTCCGTCAGCCCGAGCGCAGCGTCGGATAGATAGGACCGCGGCGTCGACACCGCGTCGCGCAGGAGCAGGTACCCGGGCGATAGCAGGGGTGCCGCCACGGCCGTCGTCAGTGCCAGCGCGTACGCGGGCACGAACAGCTGGCGCGGACGCAAGGCGCCAAACAGCGGCGGACGCAAGGAGCCAAACAGCTTTGGGATCAGACTGGGCGGTCCGGCGGTCGGCTTGACGGCCGCTGGGTGGGCAGCTTCTCGGTCTGCGCCTCGGCCGCAGGCATCGGCCCCGAATCGGTATCGCGTCTACCGAAGAAACCGTGGTCCGCAGAATCGAGGCCGGGATCGATCAACGCCGATTCCGCCCGAAGCGTGAACGTGCCTAGGAGGATTCCGCCGATCAGCATCACCAGCCCGAGGCAGGTGAACGTGATCGGGAGGATGCGACTCCACAGCGCCAGCGTGTCCCGCTCGTCGCGGGCACTTGCCACCTGCGCTTCGACGGTGTCCTCGTTCGAGGTGATCTTGTAGTCGACGAACGTGACCTCTGGCTTGAGCGGGTCGCGGGCGTAGTAGTGAAAGCCGTGTTCCTGCGACTTCACGATGGTGCCAGAGACCGGGTCCACCCAGAACGTGCGCTGCGCCGCGTAGTAGCGGGTCATCGTGATCGGTTCGAGGGGATCACCGGGCAGGCCCCACAGCTCGGCGCGGGCGGTGACGACGCCGTCCACCTCGTTGTCGTACAACGAGGCGTACTTCACCGGGTCGACGAGCTTGTTGTCGTCGTCGTAGCCCACGTTTTGCGTGAACCGATACGTGGCGAGCCCGTTGACGTCTTCTTCGCTCTGGTAGTTCGCGTCGAACGCCTTCTGCGCGATCGGATCGAAGAACGGGTACGACTTCTTCTCGGTGTCGAAGGGGAAGCGGTAGGTCAGGCCTTCGTGGGGCAGCGGGGCGGGGATCGCCGGGTTTTGATCGCCGATGCTCCGCGGGCGCTGTACCGAACCGGGGCTGCTGTCGGTGGACACGGCCAGCGCCGTCGAGCGGTCCAGCGTGACGGTGTCGACGAGCGCCAGGAGCAGACCGTTGTCCTGCTGCTTGTCCGTGCGTCGCAGCGTGCTGCCGACCTGAAGCGTGATCAGGTCGGCATTCGACGGCGATTCGACGCTGACCTGTTTCTGCATGACGAGCGGGATGTTCTTGTCGACGACGAACTTCGTCCCCTGCAGCGATGCCGGGTCGAAAGCGACCCCGGTGCCATCGCTGACCAGCGTGGTGTCGATGTTGAGAGGGATCTTGGCGATCTTGCTGGTGGTGTACGTCGACAACAGCATCGCAGCGATGAGCAGGGCGGCGCCCAATCCCATGAGCCCACACGCTGCGATACGCAGCGCACCAGCGCGGTTCAAGCCGTGTCTCCTTATCGTCGTGGCGATCAGACGACCCGCCGCCGCCTGCCCCGAGCACGCAGCGGAGGCAAACCCGTCTGACCCTAACAGTCCAAGTTAAGGCCGACAGCCAAGGGCAACCCCGCCTAGCGTGCATCCGGCACACTGGTCGCCGTGAACCGAACCGACCCCGAGGCGACGGGCGGCTCCCGCGGCTTCGTGCCCGCGGTCGAGGGTATGCGCGCCTGCGCGGCGATCGGCGTCGTGATCACGCACGTCGCGTTTCAGACGGGCCACACCACGGGTGTGGTCGGTCGGGTTCTTGGGCGTTTCGACCTCGCCGTCGCGGTGTTCTTCGCACTTTCGGGGTTTCTGCTGTGGCGAGGCCACGCGGCGGCGGCACGTGACCTGCGGGGGGCCCCCGCCGTCGGCCACTACCTGCGATCCCGGATCGTCCGGATCATGCCGGGCTACCTGGTTGCCGTCGTGGTGATTCTTTCGCTGCTCCCCGATGCCAGCAGGGACCTCGTGGTCTGGCTGGCCAACCTGTCGCTCACCCAGATCTACGTGCCGCTCACGTTGACCGCCGGATTGACCCAGATGTGGAGCCTCTCGGTCGAGGTGACCTTCTACTTGGCGCTGCCGTTCCTCGCGTTCGCGGCGCGGCGGTTGCCAGTCGGGGCGCGCATCCCCGTGATCGGGGCGGTCGCGCTGTCCAGTTTGGCTTGGGGCTTGATTCCCTTCGGGGAGCCCTACGGCATCAATCCGTTGACGTGGCCACCCGCCTTCTTCTCCTGGTTCGCCGCGGGCATGCTGTTGGCCGAACTGACCGTCGGCCCGGTGACGTGGGTTCACCGGCTGGCGCGTCGGCGGCTGCTGACCTTCGGTGTCGGCGCGGTGGCGTTCGCGGTTGCGGCGTCGCCGCTGGCGGGCCCGGAGGGTCTGACGCCTGGCAGCGTCGGCCAGTTCGCGGTGAAGACGGCGGTGGGCGCGATCGTCGCCGCGGCGTTGGTCGCCCCGTTGGTTCTCGATCGTGCCGACGCGTCCCACGGTCTCCTCGGTAGCATCGCGATGGTGACCCTTGGGCGTTGGTCCTACGGGTTGTTCGTGTGGCACCTCGCGGCGCTGACGATGGTGTTCCCGGTGATTGGGCAGTTCCCGTTCAGTGGCCACATGCCCGTGGTGCTGGTGCTGACGCTGGTCTTCGGCTTCGCGATCGCGGCGGTCAGCTACGCGTTGGTGGAGTCACCGTGTCGAGAAGCGTTGCGGCGCTGGGAGAGACGCACCGCCCCTGGGAAGACCGTTACTCCCTTGGACAGTTCGACCACGGATACGCCGGAGCCCGCAGTCGCGTACTAACCCCACGAATCACGCGTTGAGGCCCAGTCGCGCAATGACATCGTCGCGCACGGCCGATCGCCGCGCCTTGCCCGCGTCGTCGCGCAGCGGCCGGTCGACGAATTCGATCGTGCGCGGCACCTTGTAGGCGGACAGTTGCTCGGCAAGGAAGGCGTGCAGGGCCTCGGCGGTCAACGACGTGGCAGCCTGCACCAGCGCGTATGGCACGTGGCCAAGATCGTCGTCGGGGACTCCGACCACCAAGCAGGACAACACATCCGAGTGTGCAGACAAGGCGGACTCGATCTCGGCGGGATAGACGTTGCGCCCGCCGACGGTGAACATGTCGACACGCCGGTCACCATCAGTACCCGCCGTTCGTGGAGAAGATGGCCCGCGGGTTGTCGACGAGCATCGTGGTGAGCTGTTCGTCGGTGACGCCGCGTTCCTTCAACGCAGGGATGACGTCGTTGTGGATGTGCAAGTAGTGCCAATTGGGCAGTGCAACAGGCAGAGTCGCCTCCGGAAGTGCGTCGAAGTAGCAAGAGGCATCATGAGATAGCACCATCCTGTCAGCGTGTCCGCGCTCGCACATCGTCGCCACGGTGTCGACCCTGTCCTCGAACGGCAGATAGACGTCGACACCGAACCGGTCCATCCCGATGTAGGAGCCTCCTGCGATGAGCTCCTCTAGATAGGCGATGTCGGTGGTGTCGCCGGAGTGACCGATGACGACCCGTGACAGGTCGACGCCCTCCTCGGCGAAGATGCGTTGTTGCTCGAGGCCGCGCTTCGTTCCTGCGTGGGTGTGCGTCGAGATGGGCACCCCCGTCTGGCGGTGCGCGCCCGCGACGGCACGCAGCACCCTCTCGACACCAGGCGTCACGCCGGGTTCGTCGGTGGCGCACTTGAGGATTGCGGCCTTGATCCCGGTGTCGGCGATGCCGTTCTCGATGTCGCGGACGAACATCTCGGTCATGATCTCCGGGCCGCCGAGCGGTGCACCCGGCCCAAGGTAGTGAAAGGACATCGGGAGGTCGTTGAAGGTGTACAGGCCCGTGGCGACGACGATGTTGAGTTCGGTGGCGGCGGCGATCCGCGCGATGCGGGGGATGTAGCGGCCGAGGCCGACCACCGTCAGGTCGACGATCGTGTCCACCCCGCGCGACTTCAGCTCGTCGAGTCGCGCAATGGCGTCCGCCTCGCGCCGAGCGCCGTCACCCCATCCTTCCGGATAGTTCTCCATGATCTCGGTGCTCATGATGAACACGTGCTCGTGCATCAGCGTCACGCCGAGATCGGCCGCGTCGATCGCGCCACGCGCCGTGTTCACCGTCGTTCTGTCCACCTGTGAAGGCTACGGCCGGATTAGCCTGTCCCGAGCGGGTTTCGAGCAGCGGAGGCGACGTGGCTCTCGGCGGTCCGTCATCCACCCGTCTCAGCACGGGGTTCGCGGGCGACGCGCCGTCGCATCGGCACCAAGGACGCGGCCAGCGTGCCGACGGCGATCAACGCGAGGAGTTGAACTCCCCAGGAGTGTCCGATGTATCCGTCGACCGACCGCCACGGGTAGCGACTGAGCACCGCCCCCGAGAGAATCAGCGCGCCCGCGGCGACCGTGACGGTGACACGGTCGGACAGCCTTCGCCACGCTAGGTACCGCGTCCCGATGATGGCACCGACCACCACCACGCCAGCCGCCCCCGAGACGACGAAACCGAACGCGAGAACGCCTGCGCCCGCGACGATCGGGGGGACGGCCCACGGCTGGGCGGGCTTGAGCGGCTCGGGCCGTCGTCGGACTGGCAGCCACGCCAAAAGGAAGAGCAGGGGTAGCAGTGCGAGACCGCCGAACAGGCCGATGCGGTACTGCGTGTTGGAGGCGAACTCGAGCGTGACCGTTCCGCTGCTGCCCGCAGGCACGACCCAACCCTGCTGCCATCCGTTGACGGTCACGGGTGTCAACGTTCGGCCGTCGGCGGTGTGTGCCGTCCAGCCCGGGTTGATGCTCTCGGGCACGACGAGAACTCGCGAAACCGTCGACGTCGGCACGTCGACCTCACGGCGGTCTGCCGACCACCTTCCGACGGCCGGGGAAGTCGTTGTCGCACCGCGTAATTGCGCCGCAAGCGGACCCGCCAACTGAACCCCGTCGACCACGAATGCCTGGCCGGGGCTGATCACGATTTCCTGCTCGCCGGCGGGCAGCTGGATGGGGTGCGCCTGGCACGGTTTGGCGGGGACGGGTTCCCCGTCGAGGAGGGCCTTGACCGTCGTGCTCACCGACGTTCGGACGAACTGGCCCGCGACGCCGATGATCGGACCGTCGTCGCACGACAACTCGATGCGGCGGTTCAGGTTGTGCGCGGCGTCGGCTGCTCCGATTGGTGCTCCGCGCGCGTCGAGAACGGCGACCTCTGCCAGCCCAGGCGGCTTGACCTGATCGAAGCCGAGTGCCGTGCGGTCGATGACGTCGTGCCAGTCGAGAATCGACAACGTGACCGTGTCGGTGACCCGCGGCGATAGCGAGATCGTCTGCGTGCCGCCGTCGGCGTCGAGGGTCCGAACCTGGGGACCGTCACCGAGATCGACGGCGACGAGGGTGGGGTGCGCAGGAAGGACCGTCGCACTGGGCGTCAGCCGCAGAGCGGAAACCTCTGTGCGTGCAGGAAGTTTCAGCTCGAGATTGCCTCCGTTCCGATACTGCACGATGCTCTGCGGTGCGGTCCACGCGGTGCGTGGGTCGCCGTCGGTTGCCGCATACGCCGAGCCGAGAACGTCGATGGAGTCGGCCTCGCCGCTCGCGCGGGTGGTGCCTGGCTGCCTGATCAGGTCGGCGAGGTTTGGTCCTTGCCGGGCGCGCAGCCAGACCGTCGGGGTCACCGCGGTGGGCGCGGGGACGGTCAGCGTGCGGCTGAGGTTGGTCGACTCCTCAGGCGACAAGGACATCGCTGCCGCGCACAGGACCGAGTCCGGTCCGTTCGCGCAACCTAGCCGACCCAGCAGCTCGGAACCCAGATCCCATTGGGCGACAGCGGATCCCGCAGGCGGACCGGGTACGACGACGGTGTGCCGCAGGCTTAGCGGGTGAGCGAAACCCGATGAGTCGTACTGGGTGATCGCGAAGTCGGTGATGCCGAACTGAACGCCAGGCGAACCGTCCTCGGTGCTGACAGCGGTGATCTTCATCCACGGGGTCTCGCCGAGGGGCAGGGCCGCGGTCAGCGGTTCTCCAGGCCGGTCGAGCCTGACCGTACTGGTGCCGGTGGCCGTCGACACCTCGATCCGATTGACCTGTGCACCAACGGAAGTCGCGCTAGGAGTGATGGTCACCGTCGCGTTGGTGACGGGATGGTCGAAGTCGACTCGAAGCCACTGCCCAACTGCTGATTGCAGGCTATTCGAGACCCAACTGGTCGACGGATCGCTGTCGATCGCCGCGGCGGGTCCAGCCGCCGTCGCGACGTTGGGCAGTGCGGTCGAATCAGCCGCCGAACTCGACACCGACAGGCGGCCGCCGGGCCATGCGCCGTAGACGAGGGCGGCGTCGCCTGCCGGGTAGTCGAGGACCCGATTGAACGTGTGTCGCGCGTCATCGCGCGTCCGGATCGCAGACGAGTGGTCGTCGACTCGGCCGTAGTCCGTCTCACGGGCCACCGGGGTGTCGGTCACCGTGACGACGGGCACGGGCAGGCCGGCGTGCTGGGCGTCGTCGGTCAACAACATCGGCCCAAGTGGCGGCTGGCCAAGGAGCCTGCGGCGTTCGTTGAGTCGCAGCAGCGCCTCGGGGCCCCCGTCGACCCGAGCCATCGCGTCGACGTCGACGAGTGACGGCCTCAATGGCTTCGCCCCGTCGACGTGAAAGATCTCGATCGCCGGGTATGGCGGCCGCAGCCCGCTATCGGTGACGAAGCCCGTAAGCGTCCCTGGTCCCGTCGGGCCGCCGAACTGCGCGACCTTCGACAGCCCTGGTGATCCCTCGATCGCCCGATGGACGAGTATCGGCCGAGCCGACCGCGACGTGTCGGGATCCAAATCGTTGCGCACGACGACGTACGAAATGCCTTGCTGGACAAGGGTGTCGGCCAAACCCGCGGACGGGCGGCCCGCGGCGAACAGCTTCTGCACGGAATCGAGCGCGCGGATCGTCTTCGGCGGGGTCAACGGGATGGAGTCGCGCACCCCCCACGGACTGGTGCCAAGCACCTGCAGCGGCTCGTCGTGGCTGTTGCCCCAGTCCTGGGTGGCGAACGGGGAACCGGGTGCGACGAGCACCCGCCCCGCAGGCTGGTTGTGGACGTCGAGCCAGTCGGCGGCCTGATGCCAATAGTCGGGGATCGCGGTGAACGCACCCGGCGGGGTCAGTCGGCCAGTCCAGGCCAGCGACGTGCCCGCCGCGAGCGCGACCATCACGACGATGCCGACGGCCACCCGTTTGTCGCGTTCGGGATGGGCATAGGCGTGAATCCACTCTCGACGGCTCACGCTGCCTGGCAAGGGCACCCGGCCAAGCAGGTGGGCGAGGCCGAGCACTACGGGCAGTCTGATCGACGGCTCCAGCTTGTGCACGTTGCGCAACGGCGTGCCTGCCGCGTCGAGGAATGCCTGCACCTGCTGGGCGACGGGCGAGCCAAGGCCGCCGGAGTAGCCGACGGCGAGCAGCGCCAGGCCGACGAGCAGCATCGAGACGAGTCGTCCGCGCGCAGGCATCGACCGCATTGCGAGACCCGCGATGCCCCCGGCCGCGACCAACGTCGTCGCCAGCACCGCAACGGAACTCGTCACCAACACCGAACCCGCGGTCGCGCCGGGTGCGACGAAGGGCGTCCAACTGTAGGTGCCGCGAAGGACCTCGGTCAGCGAGAGCCACTGGGTCGTGACGCCCGAGGACTCGATGAAGTCGAGGAACGGCGGGCTGATTCGCCCGAGCATGACCAAGGCGACCACCCACCACAGCACCGCGAGCGTCGAGCACAAAGCCCACCACGCCGTGAAACGCCACCACGCCTTGTTCGGCCTGTGCGCCGCCCACCAGATCAGTGCGGCGAGGCAACCGGTCAGCGTCGCCACTGCGTTGACGGCGCCCATCAGTGCAACGGCGACGGCGGAGCGCGCGGCCAACACGCGGAGTGAGCCCTGTCCACGCAACGCCAGGATCACCGGCAACAGCACCCACGGCGCGAGCATCAACGGCAGCGTCTCCGACGAGATCGCGCCAATGGTCGTCAGCGCCCTCGGGGACAGGGCGAACGCGATGGCTGCGATCACCCGCGAACTCGTCGTCCCGATGCCGAGCGCCTCCGCGACCCGAACGACACCCCAGAACCCGACGACGAGCAGCAGCGCCCACCACAGCCGCTGCGTCACCCAGCCGGGCAGCCCGATGACGTCGCCGAGAAGGAAGAAGGCCCCGTGCGGGAACAGATAGCCGTACGCCTGGTTCTGCGCCTGGCCGAACGGCAGGTCGCTGTTCCACAGGTTCGCCGCCCGTGCGAGGAACCGTAGCGGGTTGGCGGTGAGGTCGAGCTTGGTGTCGGGTGCGATCTGACCCGGAGACTGGGCGAAGGTCAGCGCAAGGGCTACTGCGCCGACCAACCACAGCCAGCGTCGCGACAGTGCCATTTCCCGGGTCGCTTCGCTACTGTCTTCCGGCGCTGCGACTCCAGGACTAAGTGCGTTCGCCGTACTCGACCCTGTTGAGCACCGACGAAGCGGGATCACCTGCCTGCAGCGGCGGCTTGGTGTCCTGTTGCACCATCAGCGTGATGCCGAAGACGGCAGCCGCGCCGAGGAGCAGGCCGATGACCGAAGACGCGGCTCCGACCAACAGGAGTTGGCCGAGCGGTGTCGACATCCGGATGCCGATGACGATGACGATGGCCAGTGCGACGAAGAGGAACACTGGGTACCACCAGTACATGGCTGGCCCTCCTCGATCGATTCTCGGCGACTTTTCGACGGCCGTCCGGCCAGTGGCCAACCTAGCATGGCGCTCGCACCTAGCCAGGCCACGAGGTCGACGTCGGCGATGACCCGCCTGACTAACATGGCCCGGTGCACCTTCTCCGCGCCTCGGCGGTTCTCCTGACCATCCCGACCGTCGTCCTCGGCTGTTCGTCCAGCGAGCAGGCAAGGAACGAGCCGAGTTCGTCGTCCGCGGTGGCTACGGCCACGTCGACCGCCCCGCCGCCACCCGCTGCTGGTCCTGCCTGCGGCGATGGACCCGCGGTGCTGGCGGGGATGTCGCTGCGGGACAAGTTGGCGCAATTGCTGATGGTCGGTGTCGCCGATGCCAACGACGCGCGCGAGGTGGTGACGACTCACCACGTCGGCGGCATCCTCATCGGCAGCAAGACCGATCTGACGATGCTGCAGGACTCGACCATCCCGGAGATCTCCAACATCGGCGGCCCGCTCCCACTCGCCGTCGGCGTCGACGAGGAGGGCGGCAGGGTGTCGCGACTCAAGACTCTCATCGGCGTTCAGGAATCGCCCCGCGTGCTCGCCGAGACGAAGACGCCCGCGGAGGTCCACGACATCGCCTTCGCGCGTGGCCAGGAGATGAGGAAGCTGGGCTTCACCGTGGACTTCGCGCCCGTCGTCGACGTCACCACGGAGACCGACGACGAGGTCATCGGCGACCGCTCGTTCGGCGACACTCCGGAGAAGGTGATCGAGTACGCGGGCGCTTACGCGCAGGGTTTGCGCGACGCGGGCGTGTTGCCCGTGCTCAAGCACTTCCCCGGCCACGGCCACGGCTCGGGCGATTCGCACCTCGGTGACGTGACGACGCCGCCACTCGATGCGCTGAAGGCCAACGACCTGATTCCGTATGGCGCGCTGACGACGGCGAAGCCCGTCGCGGTGATGGTGGGGCACCTGGAAGTGCCTGGACTGACCACCGACCAGCCATCCAGCCTGACGCCTGCCGTCTACGACCTGCTCCGCTCAGGCGGTTACGGCGGTCCGCCGTTCGATGGCCCGGTGTTCACCGACGACATCTCCAGCATGAAGGCCATCTCGGATCGCTTCGGCGTCGCCGAGGCCGCGCTGCGCTCACTGGAGGCGGGTGCGGACGTGGCCCTGTGGGTGACGACGACAGAGGTCCCCGCCGTGCTGGACAGTCTGGAGGCAGCGGTGGCCGCTGGCGAGTTGGACGCCGCCAAGGTCGATCAGAAGGTGCTGAACGTCGCGAGCTTCAAGGGCAGGAGTCCGACCTGCCCGAAGTGAGTCCGTAAACCCGCTCGGCGTTGCCCGCGCCGATCATGTCGACGATCCGAACGGCGTCGTCGTCGCTGCAGTCGCCCGCGCGGACCCAACCGCCGAGCACCAGTCCCATGGCGCGGCGCCACAGCACCGAGCCGAGCACGTGCAATTCGGGTGGTCCGAACCCGTCTGACGAGTACAGCTGCTTGGCGAATGGCGCCATCTCCAGTGCCTCTGCGACGAGTCGGGTCGACTGGGCGCCGAGATAGTTGATCGCCAGCCCCACGTCGAAGTTCACGTGGTCGAACGCCTGCGCGAGATAGCCAGCCTGGCGGTGGAACGGGTAGCAGTGCAGCAGGAGTACGGCTGCGGGCGGCATCGTCCGCAGCAAGGGGAGCAGCAGCATCGGGTCGGTGCGGTGCAGGTCGAGTTCGCGATCGCCGAAGCCCACGTGTACCTGGATGGGTAGCCCGTGCTCTGCAGCCTCGTGCACCGCGAACGCAGTGAGGACCGGACTGTCGAGCCGCAACGGCCGAGCTCGGTCGCCGAGTTCACGGGCACTGGCGACGACGACGGCATCCGTCGGTTTGGCCCAAGCGATGTCGAAGCCGGTCCGATACGCAGCGATCGTCTTGGTGCCCAACACGTTCGGCGAATCCGACGCTGCCCGCATGGCCGCCCGCAGCGCGTCGGGAAAGTCCTCGGGCGTCGTGCCGCGCTCCAGCAGGTCCTCCGAGAGGCGCTCCAGCCGCAGGATTTCCGAACAGGTGTTGCCGCTGAGCTCGGCGAGTTGGTCGAGGGTGGTGATGAGATCACCCTTGAATCCGGTGTCGACGATCCATCGCGTTACACCCGCTGCGGACAACATGATTCGGGCCAGCTCGTCGGGCGTGAACTCGCTGCGGCGGGCCCAGTAGTCGTCTGCGCTGGCCGACGGATCTAGCCCGAGGAGCGGCGCGCACCACCTGCGAATGGAAAGGCCGAGTGGCGAATCGAATTGGGACATGAAGCGGGGAATCGGGTCGGTGGACGCCTCGTTGATGGCAGCCTCGAACCCGGGCCGATCGATGGGTTGGGCGAACACACCGTGAACGTGGTGATCGATCAACGCGATCTGGCGCAGCCGCTGCGCCAGCGCGGCGGGCACCTCGGACTCGACGCCGGCGAACACGTCGGGTAAGCGCATGCTTGCACCGTAGGTGACGTCGGCGGAGTCGACAATCGGACAACGGCTTACCCTGAGGGGATGGCAGGAGGGACGAAGCGCTTACCGCGCGCCGTGCGTGAGCAGCAGATGCTCGACGCCGCAGTGCAGATGTTCTCCGTAAACGGCTATCACGAGACCTCCATGGACGCGATCGCCGCAGAAGCGGAGATCAGCAAGCCGATGCTCTACCTGTACTACGGCTCGAAGGAGGAGCTCTTCGGCGCCTGCCTGAACCGCGAGGCAGCCAGATTCGTCGACGTGCTGCGAGCCGAGGTCGACTTCTCGGCGAGCGCAAAGGACCTGTTGCGCAACGCCGTGCTGTCGTTCCTGAACTACATCGATGCCAACCGTGCGTCGTGGATCGTGCTGTACAACCAGGCGACCAGCTCGCAGGCGTTCGCCCACACCGTGCGTGATGCCCGGGAGAAGGTCGTCGACCTGGTGGGCAGGCTGTTGCAATCCGGCACTCGAAATCCGGAGCCCGACACCGACTTCGACATGATCGCCGTTGCACTAGTTGGCGCGGGCGAGGCGGTGGCCAACAGGGTCAGCACTGGCGACGCCGACGTCCAAGACGCCGCCGAGCTGATGATCAACCTGTTCTGGCGCGGCTTGAAGGGCAACCCCACGGACCGCGAGCGAGCAGACGCAAAAGGCCCTGAATCCACGTGATTAGGGCCTTTTGAGACGTTGCGCTGCATCGGGTTTGAGGCTAGCCGTTGACATCGCACTGAGGGCGAAGAAGTGCGAGTAGCCCTCGCCCTCATTGCGATCTCAACGCCCATGCTGGAGCCGTTCGCGGACTGTTCTCGGCGTTGAAAGTTAGAGCGCCTTCACCGTCGCGGTCAGGTGTGGGTAGCCCTTCGACACGTTGCGCAGAGCCAGCTCCCAGCCATCGGTGGTCCTGTCGATGTAGAGACCCGCGGTGGCAGGCAGGAGCACCGGCTTGCCGAACCGCACCGAATACTCGACCGCGTCGGGCAGCTGCCCTTCGATGTTCGCCAATACTGCTGCTGCACTGTACATTCCGTGCGCGATGACGGTAGGGAAGCCGAATAGCTTCGCGCCGATCGACGACGTGTGGATCGGATTGTGGTCGCCGCCGATCGACGCATAGCGACGGATCTGGCCCGGGGTGATGCGCAGCAGCGCATTTGGCGGGCCCAACTTCGGCTGCTTGGGCGGCTCGGCCTTGGGCTCGTCAGACAGGCTCGTCCTCTGTTGATGCAGAAAGGTCGTGACCTGGTGCCAGGCGGTGTCGTTGCCCACTTTGACCGACGTCACCAGGTCGACGAGCAGGCCCTTGCGGTGCTCGCGCAGGTTCTCCGCGTGCACCGCGATGTCGAGCGTGTCCGTCACCGAGATGGGCCGGTACTGCGTGATGCGATTCTCGACGTGCACCGAACCCATTGCGGCGAAGGGGAAGTCGAACCCGCTCACCAGCGACATCACGGAGGGAAACGTCAGCGCAAACGGATAGGTCAAAGGCAGACTGTCGCCGAAGCGCAAACCGGTCACCGCGGCGTATGCCGCGACGTTGGCCGGGTCGATGGTCAGCCCCTCCAGCGAGGCGGTGCGGTCTGGCAGGACGTCGCGGCGCGAGACGAACGGGAGTGCTCCTGCCGCCGCGCGAGCCATGTTGAGCAACCCATTCGGTTGGTCCGCCATGCTCAAGCCCCTAGCATCATTTGACCGCAGACCCGAATCGTATTGCCCGTGACGGCATTCGACGCGGGACTTGCGAAGTAGGCGATCGCCTCGGCGACGTCGACGGGCTGGCCGCCCTGGAACAGCGAGTTCAACCGACGGCTCACCTCGCGGGTCGCGAGCGGGATCGCCTCGGTCATCTTCGTCTCGATGAACCCAGGGGCGACGGCGTTGATCGTGACGCCCTTCTCGGCGAAGACCGGCGCGAGCGCCTGCGTCATGCCGATCATGCCCGCCTTCGTAGCCGCATAGTTGGTCTGGCCGCGGTTGCCCGCGATGCCCGCCATCGACGAGAGGCCGACGATGCGGCCGCCTTCGCCGATCGCTCCGCTCTCCACCAGTCCCTGCGCGAGGCGTTGCGGCGCAAGCAGATTCACGGCGATCACCGAATCCCAGCGAGCGTCGTCCATGTTGGCGAGCAGCTTGTCGCGGGTGATGCCTGCGTTGTTGACCAGGATGTCGGCCTTGCCGCCGTGGTGTTCGTTGAGATGGGCAATGATCTTCTCGACCGCATCGGGCGCCGTGACGTCGAGCGTCAGCGCCATGCCGCCCACCTTGTTCGCGGTCTCAGTCAGCGCCTCCTCGGCCTGGGGCACGTCGATCAGCATCACCGTCGCCCCGTCGCGCGCGAACACCTTGGCGATCTCGGCGCCGATGCCTCGCGCCGCGCCGGTGACGAGAGCGACCTTGCCGTCGAGCGGCTTGTCCCAGTCGGCAGGGGGAGCCGAGTCGGCGGCGCCGACGTAGAACACCTGCCCGTCGACGTAGGCGGACTTGGCGGAGAGCAGAAAGCGCACGGTCGACTCGAGCCCCGTCGCGGCCGGCTTCGCATCGGGAGACAGATAGACCAGGCCGATGGTGGCGCCGTGCTGCAGTTCCTTGCCTAGCGACCGGGTGAAGCCCTCCAATGCACGCTGTGCGATCCGCTCGTCGACCGTGGACGTCTCGTCGGGCGTTGTCCCGACGACGACGACGCGCCCGCTGTGGCCCAGGTTGCGCAGCACGGGGGTGAAGAACTCGTGCAGCGCCTTCAACCCTTCTGGTGTGGTGATGCCGGTGGCGTCGAACAGCAACCCGCCGAAGGAGTCGGCCCAGCGTCCGCCGATGTTGTTGCGGACGAGTTCGTAGTCGTCGGCCAGGGCGCTGCGCAACGGCTCGGCGACGCGGCCCTCACCGCCGATGAGGAGCGAGCCCGCCAACGCGGGTTCCCCGGCGCGGTATCGGCGAAGCTCTTCGGGTTGCGGTACGCCGAGTTGCTTCGCCAGGAACGAACCCGGTCCCGAATTGAGCACTTGAGAGAACAGATCGGTAGCCACTGTGCTGCCTTTCAGAAGATCTTGGATACGTGCGTCCGGCCAAGGGGTACCCACGGCTGCGAACATTGTCGTGTCGATCACGAACTTACTCCAGAGTAAGAACGGTGGGTAGTATGACCCTCGACACCCTGAGACGAAGAGGTACACAGTGGCTGAAAACAAGACCGCCCGCCGGGTAGCCATTCTCGGCGGCAACCGCATCCCGTTCGCACGCTCCGACGGCGCCTACGCCGACGCATCCAACCAGGACATGTTCACCGCGGCCCTCGACGGGCTGATCGACCGCTTCTCGCTGTCCGGCGAACGGCTCGGGGCCGTCGTCGGCGGCGCGGTGCTCAAGCACAGCCGCGACTTCAACCTGATGCGCGAGTGCGTACTCGGCACCTCGCTGTCGCCGTACACCCCTGCATACGACTTGCAGCAGGCGTGCGGCACCGGCCTTCAGGCGACCATCGCCGTGGCCAACGCGATCGCGCTTGGCCAGTACGACTCCGGCGCCGCGGGTGGCGTTGACACGACCTCGGACGCCCCCATCGCCTTCGGGGACGACCTGCGCCGCGTTCTGCTGGGGCTGCGGCGGTCCAAGTCCAACGTCGACCGCCTCAAGCTGGTGGGCAAGCTGCCTGCGGCCGTCGGCGTCGAGATCCCCACTAACGGCGAACCCCGCACGGGTCTGTCGATGGGCGACCACGCCGCCATCACCGCAAAGAAGATGGGCATCAAGCGGGTCGACCAGGACGAGCTCGCCGCCGCCAGCCATCGCAACATGGCCGCGGCCTACGATCGCGGCTTCTACGACGACCTCGTCACGCCATTCCTCGGCCTGTACCGCGACAACAACCTGCGCGCCGACTCGTCGGCCGAGAAGCTGGCCAAGCTCAAGCCGGTGTTCGGCGTGAAGAACGGCGACGCCACGATGACCGCGGGCAACTCCACTCCGTTGACCGACGGCGCATCGGTGGCCCTGCTCTCGACCGAGGAGTGGGCGGCCGAGCGCAAGCTCCCGGTGCTTGCGTACTTCGTCGACGGTGAGACGGCTGCCGTCGACTACGTCACCGGCGACGACGGCCTGCTGATGGCGCCGACGTACGCGGTGCCTCGACTGTTGGCGCGCAACGGGCTGACGCTGCAGGACTTCGACTACTACGAGATCCACGAGGCCTTCGCATCAGTGGTCCTCGCGACGTTGGCAGCGTGGGAGTCCGACGAATACTGCAAGGAGCGGCTGGGTCTCGACGCCCCGCTCGGCGCGATCGACAGGAGCAAGCTCAACGTCAACGGCTCTTCGTTGGCAGCAGGGCATCCGTTCGCGGCGACGGGCGGCCGGATCGTCGCGCAGCTTGCCAAGCAACTCGCCGCCAAGAAGGCGGAGACGGGGCAACCCGTCCGCGGGCTGATCTCCATCTGCGCCGCGGGCGGCCAGGGCGTCACGGCGATTCTCGAGGCGTAAGAATTCGGCTGTAACGCCCACCGGCGGGCGGTCGATACACCGTTAGCTCCGTGTTGCCGTCTGACCCCCCGACCCGACGGCAACACGGGGCACTCTTATTTCGCCAGGCAAAAAGAGCTAAGCCGTCGCCGGTGGCGGGTCCTTCTTCGCGGTGATCGGTCCGGCCGCAGGGGCCGGCGCCAGAAGATTGCCCCGCACGCTGCCGCGAGCGGTCCGCACTGCTACCAGCCCCCAGGTGCTGAGTAGTCCGACGTACGCGATCGCAGCGGCCACACGGAAGGCAGGCAGGCCGGTGTGGACCGCCAACTGGGTGGTACCCGTGACGAAGGTGCCCACGGGAAAGGTGAGGCTCCACCACGTCAGCGCGAAGGGCATTCCCTTGCGCAGCGTGCGGACCGTCAGCGCAGTCGCGAGCGCGATCCACAGCACCGCGAAACCCCACACCGGGACGCCGAAGAGGATCGAGAAGATCCCCATGCCCGCCGCCAGGTCGGGTGCGACGGCCAGCTTGGCGTTCGTCCCGAGCAGGCCCGCCGCCGTGATGCCCTGGCCGAGCGGGCCGAGCACGATCCACAGCGTCGGCACCCGCGCCGTCCCCGAGGTGCCGTACAGCGTCAACCTGCTCCAGATCATCGCGATGATCATCAGCGCCGCCACCAACGACAGGCCGAACATCGCGTAGCAGCCGTACAGCATCGTCGCCCGCCCGGTTTCTGACGAGATGTGGGGGATCAACAACGCTCCCGTGGCGGCCGACACCATCGGCGGCACGACGGGCATGAGCCAGCCACCGAACGCCGCGTCGGGGCTGACGTTCATCTGGGTGAACATCAGGAACGGAATCGAGATGGCGGTGAAGAGGCCGCCTGCAGTGCCAGCAATCCACATGAGCCAGTCGAGGTCGACGGCAAGCCGCTCGCCGATGAGATCCTTGCCAACCAGCACGGCTCCGGCACCCACGGTGAGCAGAGCCATTGGCGCAGCGCCGTAGAAATGCGCCATCTGCGGGTTGTGTGCGTGATCGCGTGCGATCGTGGGCTGCCGGATCCAGTGCACGCCGACGATCACCACTAGGCACACCAGCAGTATCGCGGCGACGGCCCACACGACGAGAGCGAATACCCGCAGCCCTGGAACGTGCACTGGCAGCGTCGCTCCCGCCGTGGCGACGATCCCGGTTCCCATCACCGAGGCGAACCAGTTCGGTCCAAGATTTCTTGCTACCCCCTGCGTTATCGCCATGGTGAGATGTTGTCATGCAGATCAGCCTCTTTGGATCAGTCAGTGATTTCGGTGGTGTCGACGGGACGGTGAAGTCCCTCGCGGAGTACCGCGACGAAGGGTTCGGCCGCGTCTGGATGGCCCAAATGCCTTACGAGCCAGACCTTCTCACGATCCTGGCCGTAGCGCTGCGTGAGGTCGACGGCATCCAGGTGGCCAGCGGCGTGCTCCCCATCCAGAACGCGCACCCCATGCTGATGGCCCAGCGCGCCCTGACCCTGAACCTGATCGCGAACGGCCGCTTCACCCTGGGGCTCGGCATGACGCACCAGGCTGTGACGGAGGGGATGTGGGGCATTCCGTGGGACAAGGCCGTGCGACGGCTGAACGAGTACCTCGACGGGCTGCTGCCGCTGCTGGCCGGCGAAGCGGCGAACGTCACTGGTGAGACGACGACGACGCGTGGCGCGCTGATGATTCCGGGTGCACCCCGACCAGAGGTCTACATCGCGGCGCTGGGGCCGCAGCTGCTGAAGATTGCTGGCGCAAGGACCGAGGGCACCATGACGTGGATGACCGGACCGAAGACGCTCGCCGAGCACACCGGTCCTGCGCTGCGCGAGGCCGCGGCGGCCGCGGGTCGGCCCGAGGGTGCGGTCAGGGTCGTCGCGGGGCTGCCCGTGAGCGTGACCGACGACGTCGACGGCGCGCGCAAACAGGCCGCCGAGCAGTTCGTGATGTATGGCCAGCTGCCGTCGTACCGCGCGATGCTCGACCGCGAGGGGTACGCGGGGCCGGAGGACATCGCGATCATCGGGGACGAGGCGACGGTGAGGGAAAGAATCGAGCAGGTTCGCGAAGCCGGCGTCGACGAGTACGTGGCCGTCACGTTCGACTCGTCGCCGGAAGCCCGGGCCCGCACCCGAAAGTTGTTGCGGGAGATCGATTCCTGAGACGGGCTGACACCCTCGTTGACGCCGATATGCCAACCTCAGTGGGTCGCCGACGCGAGCATCTGTGGGTCGGGGGTCGGGAGTGGCGTCACCCCGACGCCGGGCGTATGCAGCGCACCCGCCAGCCATGGCAACGCCGACGTGAAGACGTTGACCGCCAACGGCCAGTCGTGGCGACCGGTCGTCGGCACCACCGCGCACGTCCAGCCGTTCTTCTGACCAAGGGCGCACAGCGTCTTGGCGGCCTCCGTCTGATCGCCGGGGTTGCCCGCGCCGTCACGCCCGCCAAGCCCAACCGCGTCCGCGCCCGCTCCCGAGTAGTGGTGCTGCGTCGGCTTGTCCGTCGAGATCGCAAACCATCCTGAAACACCCTGGTACGGACCATGTTTAGTGATGACCGTGGTGGGGTCGAAGTGCGCCCAGGCGCCTGTGTCCCCGTCATAGAGGCGAGCGATGGTCTGATCCTTCGTCCCCGCGTTGGGGCCCATGTCGCCAGCGATGTCGACGAAGCTGCCGAACAGCTCTGGGTGCATCGCCGTCAGGTCGACAGCGCAGGTGCCGCCCATCGACCAACCGACGATGCCCCAGCTGGCGGGACTGGGGCTGGTGCCGAAGTTCGCGTTGACGTAGGGCACGACGTCCTTGGTCAGGTGGTCGGCGACGTTGCCGCGGGGGCCGTTGACGCACTCGGTGTCGTTGTTGAACGAGCCGCCCGCGTCGACGAACACCATCACGGCAGCATTCCCGCCGTGGCTTTTTGCGAAGTCGTCCACGATGGCCGCCGCGTTCCCGGTGCGCAACCAGTCCGCGGGCGTGTTGAACTCGCCCGCAATCATCATCACGACGGGCATCTTGGGGGCGTTGGGCGCAAACCATGCAGGCGGGAGATAGACCAGTTCCGACCTGTGCTTGAAACCCGAAGCGGTGTCAGGCATGTCGACCTGCACGACCGCGCCGTGGTCGGGGACGGTGCCTGCTTGTTTCATGGCGGCGACCGTGTTGGCATCGGTTTCGTCGGGAAGGGGCCCTGCAGTGAGTTCATTCCAGGCGATCTGCACGGTCGGGAAGTAACCCACCCAGGTGTTCAGCGCAACGCCGGTGGAGAGCAGACATAGAGGCACCGCCGCGACGGCCGCAATGCGTCGCCATCGGTTGGTCCGCCAGCCCCAGATGGCGACGCCGACGGCGAAGCCCGTCAGACCCGTCCATATCCACACCGAGTCAGGTGCGGGATCGCCTGCCATGCCCTGAGAGTCGACGTACCAGTGCGCCCAAGCGGCGAGGGCGAGACCGACGACGGCGGCGGCTGGCAAGGACACCAGCCGCCACCGGCGTGAGCGCCACCCGATCGCCGCGACGAGCACCGCCGCGGCGACGATCTGGATGGTCAGTGGTAGCCAGCCGTGGAGCAGTGACGGTCCATGGCGATAGTTCGGTGGAGCGTCTGCTGCCATCAAGTTCACGACGCTGGAAACAGACACGTAACCATGTTGGCGGGCGTTCCTGTGTGGCAGCTATCCGTGAGCTATGACTCTCACCCTTGAACGGGCAGCTTCACCACGCGGTCTTGGAGGTCGACGGCATAGACGTTGCCGCTGGGGTCCAAGGCGATGTTCCATATCCGATCGAGGCCGCTGAACGGCAGAACCGTCGGCGTGCTGGATCCCGCGGTCAGCTTCAACACCCGGCCTTCTCCGACACGGCCGCTCGCATCGTCGAAGTTGCACGGGCCGGAGTGCCCCTTGCATGGGTCGTGATGGTCGGTCGCGTAGAGGTTGCCGTCGGCGTCGACCGCCACCCCGTCGGTCTCCTCCATGCCGGGGAACGACACGACGGTCGGCGCGTTCGCACCCGCCGCGAGTTTCGCGACGTGATCGCCGACGCCGACGTACACCGTGCCCGCACCGTCGACCGCGACGTCTCTGGGGTTGTCGAGTGCGCCGAACGGCAGCGTCGTCGGGGCGCTCGCCCCAGCGTCCAGCTTCCACACCCGACCCTCGTTGAGGTCGGTGACGTACACGTCGCCCTTGCCGTCGACGGTGATACCGCCTGGCTCCTTGAGATCGGTGAACGGCAGTGTGGTCGGCGTGCTTTCACCCGCCGCGAGCTTCCACACCTTGGGGTGGTTGTCGGCGATGAACCGGTGGTTGTCGAGTTCGTAGACGTAGAGGTTGCCTGCGCCATCGACGGTCACGCCGTCGGCGTCCAACAGGCCGGGGAACGACACCGCGGTGGGTGCACCCGCCCCCGCCGCCAACTTCAAGACGTGAGTGCCGCTGGCCACGTACACGTTGCCCGCGCCATCCGCGGCCACGCCGCGCGCGGCTTGAGAGTTGGTGAACGGCAACACGGTTGCGCTGTCGGCGCCAGCGGCCAGTTCGTAGACGCCACCGTTGCTTGCATCGGTGACGTAGACGTTGCTCGCGGCGTCGACCGCGACACCAAAGGGACCACCTGGCCCCTTGACCGGCAGCACGGTTGGCGTGCTCGATCCGGCGGCCAACGTCCACACCTTTTGGCTCAGCTTGTCGGCGACGTACACGTCGCCCTTGGCGTCGACGGCGATTCCGTCGGGTTCGGCGAGGCCGACGAACGGCAGCACGGTCGGGGCGTCAGCCCCCGCCGCGAGCATCAGCACCCGGCGGTTGCCCGTGTCGGTCACGTAGACGTCGCCCGCGGCGTCGACTGCCACGCCCTCGGGCCTCCTGATGCCGGGGAAGGCAAGTGGGGTGGGCGTATTCGCGCCTGCGGCCAGCTTCAACACCCTGCTGTTGTTGAAGTCCGCGACGTACAGGTTGCCCTCGGCGTCGACGGCGACGCCGGTGGGCGTCTTCAGACCGGGGAACGGCAGCACGGTCGGCGCGTCAGCCCCTGCGGCGAGCTTCAGCACCCTGTCGTGGCCGCTGTCCGTGACGTAGAGATCGCCGCCGGCATCGATCGCGACACCCGTTGGATTCTTGATGTCGTTGAATGGCAACGCAATTGGCGCGCCAGCTCCGTGGGCGAGCTTCCACACCTGGCTTGAGTAGTAGTCGGCGACATAGGAGTTGCCCGCGGCGTCCACTGCCACCCCGACCGGCACCTTGAGGTGAGTGAACGGCAGAACGACCTGCGGCGCGTAGGTCGTGTCGTGTTTCACGGGCGCTGGGTGATCCGATGTCACCGCGACGACGCCCGCCACTGCCGCAGCGGCAGTGAGGAGCGCCCCAGCGGATAGCGCGATCTTGGTGCGTCGGCTCAACTGCCGGGCGGGCGCAGGTGTTTGGGTCATGGTCTTTGTCATCATTTCTGTCATCGAAGGGTCCTATTCAGGCTGTAGGCGCGCAGTATTCGCGCTCGTCCCGAGAAGTACAGCCGTCGCGGATCGCTACCGATCCCAAGAACTAGCGCTTAGCGCAAGAGTGCATCTGGCGACGGCTCACCCGCGTGTCGCGTCGTCGAACGCACAAACGGCGGACGAGGCCGCAGAAACGCCCGGTCAAGGCCGAACAACGCAAAGGGCCCCCGCCGAAGCGGGGGCCCAACGCGTCGCAGCTAGTTAGAACGCAGCCTCGTCCAGTTCCATGACCTCGTTGTCGATGGTGTCGACGATCAGGCGGGTGCTGGTCAGCAGCGGCAGGAAGTTCTTCGAGAAGAACGATGCCGCCGCGATCTTGCCCTCGTAGAACTTCACGTCGTCGCCACTGGCTCCGGCGTCGAGGGCGGCGATTGCCACGGCTGCCTGCTCCTGCAGGAGCCAGCCGAGAACGAGGTCGCCGACGCTCATCAGGAAGCGCACCGAACCGAGGCCCACCTTGTAGATGCTCTTCGGATCCTCCTGCGCGGCCATCAGGTAGCCGGTCAGCGTCGCCGCCATGCCCTGCACGTCGGCGAGAGCCGTCGCGAGCAGTGCGCGCTCGGCCTTGAGCCGGCCGTTGCCCGACTCGTTCTTGATGAACTTCTCGATTTCACCGGAGACGTAGGCCAGCGCAGTTCCCTTGTCGCGCACGATCTTCCGGAAGAAGAAGTCCTGCGCCTGGATCGCGGTGGTGCCCTCGTACAGCGAGTCGATCTTGGCGTCGCGGATGTACTGCTCGATCGGGTAGTCCTGCAGGAAGCCGGAACCGCCGAACGTCTGCAGGCTCTCGGTCAGCCGCGCGTAGGCCTGCTCGGAACCGACACCCTTGACGATGGGCAGCAGCAGGTCGTTGACCTTGGCCGCCAGTTCGGGCTCGACGTCGTGGACTACCTTCGCGACTGCGGCGTCCTGGAACGTCGCGGTGTAGAGGTACAGCGCACGCAGACCCTCCGCGTAGGACTTTTGGGTCAGCAGGCTGCGACGCACGTCGGGATGATGCGTGATGGTCACGCGTGGCGCGGTCTTGTCCGTCATCTGGGTCAGGTCGGCGCCCTGGACACGCGTCTTGGCGTATTCCAGCGCGTTGAGGTAACCGGTCGACAACGTGGCGATGGCCTTGGTGCCCACCATCATTCGCGCCTGCTCGATGACGTCGAACATCTGCGCGATGCCGTCGTGCACCTCGCCGACGAGCCAGCCGACGGCCGGGATGTCGTGCTGGCCAAGGGAAAGCTCGCACGTCGCGGAGACCTTCAGGCCCATCTTGTGCTCGACGTTGGTGACGAAGACGCCGTTGCGCTCGCCGGGCTCGCCGGTCTCGGGGTCGAACAGGAACTTCGGCACGAAGAACAGCGAAAGGCCCTTGGTGCCGGGTCCTGCGCCCTCGGGACGGGCCAGCACCAGATGCATGATGTTCGGGAACAGGTCGTCCGAGTCGCCGGACGTGATGAAGCGCTTGACGCCGTCGATGTGCCAGGTGCCGTCGGCCTGCTTGACGGCCTTGGTGCGGCCTGCGCCGACGTCGGAGCCCGCGTCGGGTTCGGTCAGCACCATCGTGGCGCCCCACCCCTGCTCGGCGGCCAGTACGGCCCACTTCTTCTGCTCGTCGGTGCCGTTGTGGTAGAAGATCTCGCACATGCCCGAGCCCATCGCGTACATGTAGGCGGCCGGGTTGGCGCCGAGGATGTGCTCGATGAGCGCCCACTGCAGGGCGCGCGGCATCGGCATGCCACCGAGTTCCTCGGAGAGGCCGACCTTGTCCCAGCCGCCGTCGAGCAGCGCGCGCATCGACTTCTTGAAGGCGGCGGGCAGCGCGACGCTGTGGGTGTTCGGGTCGAAGACCGGGGGATTGCGGTCACCATCGACGAACGACTCAGCAATCGGGCCCTCGGCCAGTTTGCTGATCTCCGCGAGCATGTCCCGCGCTGTGTCGACGTCCAGGTCGGCATAGTCGCCTTCGCCAAACGCCCTGTCGATGCCGTAGACCTCGAACAGGTTGAATACCTGGTCACGGACATTGCTCTTGTAGTGACTCACGATTTCTCCTCGATGAGATTCCGTCTGCGGTTGGGTACTTGGGGCTAAGTTACCCACCAGTAACTGCCCCAACTATACCGCTCGGTAACTTGTTCGCAAAGGGACCGCGAGCGAATTTTTGGCGGCTAAGTAACCCACTGGTTGATCGGGTCGTTTTTGACCCTCTGAACTGGCGGTTCATGAAAATGTGATGTCTGCCACGAGCATGTCTCGAGGCGCCACTAGGGTGGTCGAAATGCGGCGAATCGCGGTCTGGGGAACGGGCAATATGGGTGCGACGGCGATTCGGTCGGCGGTCGCGTTTCCTGGGCTGACGCTGACGAGCGTCATCACTTCTTCTCCAGGCAAGGCCGGTAAGGACGCCGCCGAATTCGCCGGCCTCCCCGAACCGACGGGCGTCGTGGCAACGACGGACGTCGAAGCGGCCCTGGCGGACTCCGATGCGGTGGCCTACATGGCGTCGGGCGACATCCGTCCAGATGAGGCGGTCAACGAGATCGAAGGGTGCCTGCGCGCAGGCAAACACGTCGTCACGCCTTCGCTGTACTCGCTCTACGACCCGCGGTCTGCGCCGAAGGAGTGGGTCGACCGGCTGACCGCGGCCGCCGAGGAGGGCGGCGCGACGCTATTGGTCAGCGGCGTCGACCCAGGTTGGGCCAACGATGCGCTCGCCGTCATGGCGGCAGGTCTGTGCACCCGGATCAAGACCATCCATTGCCAAGAGATCTTCGACTACTCCACTTATGACCAGCCGTACGCGGTCAAGGTGTCGTGCGGCTTCGGCGGCTCGATGGACGAGACTCCGATGATGCTGCTTCCGACGATCCCGACGATGGTGTGGGGCGGCAACATCCGGTTGATCGGTCGCGGCCTCGGCCTCGAGATCGACGAGATCACCGAGGAGTTGGAGCGACTGCCGCTAGAGGAGTCGGTCGACACCGTCATGGGACCGTTCGAGAAGGGCACTCAGGGGGCGTTCTGGCTGAAGATCATCGGTTGGTCGGGTGGCAAGAAGCGCATCGTCGTCGACCACATCACGCGGATCCACCCGTCGTGCGCCCCGCACTGGCCGCAGCCCGACGAGGGCGCTGGCGACCACCGCGTCTTCGTCGACGGCGATCCACAGCTCACGATCATCAGCCGTGCTGACCTCCCCGGAGGCAATCGAGCCGACGGCGGCAACACGACGGCCGCCAACCGCCTGCTCGGTGCCATCGAGTGGCTCGCGACGCAGAAGGCCGGCATCTACGACGGCCTCGACGTGCCCATGCACACGAAGCTGCCCGACGAGGTCGAAGCCACGCGCTGGGCCTGATCCGCGACGCGCAGCCGATCCACGTCCAGCGCCGGGACTACCGGCTCGTCGACGTCATGGTGACGGTTCAACTCTGGGCGGATGACTTCCCCGTGCACGGGTCAGGCAGAAGCGATGCCGGGTCGGCCCAGTGGGCCGGAGTGCACAGCATCTTCGCGGGCGACTCCCAGTTGGACGTTGAGCCAGCCGGTGCGGGTTTCCCGACTGTCAATATCGAGCCGGGCGACCTACCCTAGAGGGGAACTGCGGGGGCGGGGGGAACGCTACCGTCGCCTCTGGTTGGTCCGCGCGATCGTTTGGCTAGCTAGCCAAAAGTCGCGACCAATGACGGTCTGGACCGTTCGCTGGATTTCGGCATTGACGCCATTGCTGGTCACAGGACTAATCGCAGCCCCGGATTGCGTGATTTGCCCGCGCAACCTAGATTTTAACCCCGGCGTCAGAAATTGGCGCTACGCTAGCCGCCACACCAACGACGAAATCTTCACCTGGATGCATAGAGGAATGCTCGGTATGGCTTCGTTGGGTTTTTACCCACGGAAGCCGGTCGATCGCCCTGGTGCCAGCGGGTGGAACCGGGAGAACCGCATATGACCCCAGCAACTGCTACCCCCGTTGCCGCTACCCCAGTTGCCGTCATCGGCATGGCGTGCCGGCTGCCAGGCGGAGTCGACTCTCCGCAGCGGTTGTGGGAGGCGCTTTTGCGCGCCGAGGATCACGTCGGCGAGGTTCCCGCCGACCGGTGGGACGCCGACGTGTACTACGACCCCGAGCCCGGCGTCCCCGGCCGCTCGATCTCGCGGTGGGGCGCATTCCTGGACAACGTCGGAGGTTTCGACTCCGACTTCTTCGGCATGACGGAGCGCGAGGCGACGGCGATCGACCCGCAGCACCGCCTGCTGTTGGAGGCGTCGTGGGACGCCTTCGAGCACGCGGGCATCGATCCCGGCTCGATGGCGGGCACCGCAACCGGAGTCTTCGTCGGCCTGACGCACGGTGACTACGAGTTGCTCTCCGCCGACTCGGGGGCCGCCGAAGGGCCGTACGGTTTTACTGGCACCAGCCACAGCATGGCGTCTGGACGGGTGTCCTACGGCCTCGGATTGCACGGTCCCGCCCTCACCGTCGACACGGCCTGCTCGTCGGGCCTGACGGCCATCCATCTGGCTTGCCGCAGCCTGCAGGACGGCGAAAGCGACCTCACCGTCGCTGGCGGCGTGGCGATCACGCTGGAGCCGCGCAAGTCCGTTTCGGGATCCCTGCAGGGCATGTTGTCGCCGACGGGACGCTGCCACGCCTTTGACGTCGCCGCCGACGGGTTCGTGTCCGGCGAGGGCTGCGTCGTGCTGCTACTCAAGCGGCTTGACGACGCCAAGCGCGATGGCGATCAGATCCTCGCCGTGTTGCGGGGCTCGGCTTCCAACCAGGACGGCCGCACCGTGAACATCGCGACGCCGTCGGAAGAGGCGCAGGTCGCGGTGTACAAGGCGGCGTTGGCGGCCGCGGACGTCGACCCCGCCACCGTCGGCTTCGTCGAGGCGCACGGCACGGGAACCCCGGTCGGAGACCCCATCGAGTACGCGAGCCTTGCCACTGTGTACGGCACCGAAGGCCCCGCAGTCCTCGGCTCGGTGAAGACGAATTTCGGCCACCTTCAGTCGGCATCCGGACCGCTCGGCCTGATGAAGGCGATCCTGGCGCTCCAACACGGCTCGGTGCCGCAGAACCTGCACTTCACCGAACTCCCCGAGCAGATGGCCAAGATCGACACGAAACTCTTCGTGCCGGAGAGCGTTACGCCATTCCCCTCGAAGGAGGGCGAGCCACGGCGCGCTGCGGTGTCGTCCTACGGCCTTTCGGGCACCAACGTGCACCTCATCGTCGAGCAGGCGCCGGACCCCGTCGCCGCTGTCGCAGAGCAGCAGGCGGTGTCTGTTGCCGACAATGCCGACGAGCCGACTTTGTTCCCGCTGTCCGCGACCGCGGCCGACCAGCTGCGCGTGACCGCCGGCCGCCTCGCCGACTGGATCACGGCTCATGGTGACGACGTCGAGTTGTCCGACGTGGCATACACGTTGGCGCGTCGCCGCGCACACCGCCCCGTGCGCACCGGGGTGGTTGCCCGCACGCTCGACGAGCTGACCGCTGGTCTGCGCGAGATCGCCGACGGTGAGACTCCGTACCCCGCCGCCGTCGGGCAGGACGACCGCGGCCCGGTGTGGGTGTTCTCCGGGCAGGGCTCCCAGTGGGCGCGGATGGGCGCCGAGCTGCTGGCCACCGAGCCCGTCTTCGCCGCGACCGTTGCGGCGCTGGAGCCCGTGATCGCCGAAGAGTCCGGCTTCTCGGTGACCGAGGCGATGACGGCTCCGGAGACCGTGACCGGCATCGACCGCGTTCAGCCCACGATCTTCACCATGCAGGTCGCGATGGCCAAGACGCTGGAGTCCTATGGCGTGCGGCCCGGCGCCGTCATCGGTCACTCGCTCGGCGAGTCGGCGGCCTCCGTCGTCGCGGGCGCGCTGTCCCTGGAAGACGGCGTCCGCGTCATCTGCCGTCGCTCGAAGTTGATGCTGCGCATCTCGGGTAGCGGCGCGATGGCATCGGTGGATCTGCCTGCGCAGCAGGTGCTTTCGGAGCTCGCCGCACGCGGCATCTCCGACGCCGTGATCTCGGTGGTGGCATCGCCTAAGTCGACCGTCGTCGGTGGCACACGCGAAGCGATCAAGGATCTGGTCGCGGCGTGGGAGGAGCGCGGCGTGATGGCGCGCGAGGTCGCCGTTGACGTTGCCTCGCACTCGCCCCAGGTCGAACCGATCCTCGACGAGCTGGCCGAACTCCTCGCCGACATCGAGCCGCTCGAACCGACCGTGCCGTACTACTCCTCGACCCTCTACGATCCGCGTGATCTGCCTGCCTTTGACGCCGCCTACTGGGTGGACAACCTGCGGTACACGGTGCGTTTCTCCGCCGCCGTGCAGGCCGCGCTCGACGACGGTTTCCGCGTCTTCGGCGAGCTGTCCCCGCACCCCCTGCTCACCCTCGCAGTCGAGCAAAACGCGCAGAGCCAGGACATCCCGATGGCGGCGCTGGCAGGCCTGAGGCGCGAACAGGAGCTGCCGCACGGGCTCCGCGGATTCGTCGCCGACCTGCACAACGCGGGAGCCGCGGTGGACCTCGCCGTGCACGCGCCATCCGGACGTCTGATCGACCTGCCGCTGCCGACCTGGTCGCACCGTGACTTGATGCTCAGCCGCGACGCCGACGACGCTGCGGCACACGGCGGTTCGGTCCTCGCGGTTCACCCGTTGCTCGGTGGTCACGTGTTCTTGTCCGAGGAGCCGGAGCGTCACGTCTGGCAGTCCGACATCGGGACGAAGGCACACCCGTGGCTAGCTGATCACCAGATCCACAGTGTGGCAACGCTTCCGGGTGCGGCTTACTGCGAGATGGCGCTTGCAGCGGCTCGCACGTCGCTCGGTGAGGATGCCGAGGTGCGCAACATCCGCTTCGAGGGCGCCCTGCTCCTCGACGAGGAGACGTCGGCGTCGTCCAACGCGACGGTGACGGCGCCGGGCGTACTCGACTTCACCGTGCAGACCCAGCTGGAGGGCGAGGCCATTCGCCGAGCCAGCGGCGTCCTGCATGCGAGTGCCGGCGACGCGGTGCAGCCGCCTGCGCACGACATCCCGACCCTGCTCGAACGTCACGCAAATGCGTTCGACGGTGCCGAATTGCGGAAGGCGTTCGACGCCTTGGGAATTCAGTACGGCCCTGCCTTCAGCGGGCTGGCTGCGGCGTACACCGGCGACGACGGCGTCGACACGGTGCTTGCGGAGGTGGCCCTGCCAGGGCCCATCCGCTCGCAACAGGCGTCCTACGACGTTCACCCTGCACTGCTCGACGCGTGCTTCCAGTCGGTCGTCGTACATCCAGCCGTCCAGGCTGCGAGCGCGGGCGGCCTCATGCTTCCGCTCGGCGTGCGCCGGCTGCGGTGCCATCAGCAAGCGCGCAACGCGCACTACTGCCTAACCCGGGTGACGATCACCGAGAAGGGCGACTGCGAGGCAGATCTCGAACTGATGGACCAGGACGGCGCAGTCCTAGTGACCATCGAGGGTCTTCGGCTCGGCACGGGCATGTCGGCGAGCGAACGCGAGGAGCGCGTGCTCAACGAGCGGCTGCTCACCATCGAGTGGCAGGAGAGCGAGCTGCCCGACTCGGACCGCGTCGATGCGGGCTCCTGGCTGCTGATTAGCACGTCCGATGTCGCGAATCCGTTGGCGGACAACCTGAATGCGGCGCTTACGGAGAAGGGGGCACGTTGCACGTCGCTGTCGTCGTCGATCTCCTCGCCGCTGCGCCGCGAGGACCTGGAGGCAGACGGGCTGACCGGCGTCGTCGTCGTGACGGCCGCATCCGATGTCGACACCGTGGATCACCTTGCCAAGCAAGGCCGTGACTACGTCGAACAACTGGTGCGGATCGCCAGCGAGCTGTCCGAAGTGCCCGGCGAACCCCGTCTGTACGTCGTCACGCGCAGCGCCGCGACCGTCGTCCCCGGTGACCTTGCCAACCTGGAGCAGGCCGGTTTGCGCGGCCTCGTGCGGGTCGTCGACTCCGAGCATCCGCACCTGAAGGCCACGCAGATCGACGTCGACGACGAGAGCGCCGAGCAGCTGGCACTCCAATTGCTCAGTGGCTCAGCAGAAGACGAGACTGCATGGCGCGGCGGGCAGTGGTACACCGCCCGTCTGTGCCCTGGTCCGCTCCGCGCCGACGAGCGTCGGTCCGTGGTGGTCGAGCCCGAACTCGACGGCATGCGCCTGCAGGTACGCCAGCCAGGCGACGTCGAGTCGATCGAGTTCACGGCGTTCGATCGCGTTCCGCCGGGACCGGGCGAGATCGAAGTCGCGGTCACCGGGTCCAGCATCAACTTCGCAGACGTGCTGGTCGCATTCGGTCGCTACCCGTCCTTCGATGGATACAAGCAGCAACTGGGCATCGACTTCGCGGGCGTGGTGACTGCGATCGGCCCCGATGTCACCTCGCATCGGGTCGGCGATCAGGTCGGCGGCATGTCGGCCAACGGATGCTGGAGCACGTTCGTCACGTGCGACGCACGCCTTGCCGTCACGCTTCCCGCCGAGATCCCCGTGACCGAGGCCGCAGCGATCCCCACGGCCTCCGCCACCGCGTGGTACGGCCTTCACGACCTAGCCAGGATTTCTGCGGGCGAGAAGGTCCTGATCCACTCGGGCACCGGCGGCGTCGGCCTCGCGGCGATCGCGATCGCCCGCGCGGCGGGCTGCGAGATCTTCGCTACGGCGGGTAGCCCGGAGCGCCGGGAACTGCTGCGCGACATGGGCATCGACCACGTCTATGATTCGCGCAGCACCGACTTCGCCGACGAGATCCGCAGGGACACTGGCGGATACGGCGTCGACGTCGTCCTCAACTCGCTGCCAGGAGCGGCGCAACGCGCCGGCGTCGACATACTGGCTTTCAGCGGGCGGTTCATCGAGATCGGCAAGCGCGACATCTATGGCGACACGCGGCTGGGCCTGTTCCCGTTCCGCAAGAACCTGTCGTTCTATGCGATCGACCTGGCCCTGCTGACGCACACCCACCCCGAAAAGGTCCGCGACCTGCTCGCCACGGTATACCAGAAGACCGCCGAAGGCGTTCTGCCGCAACCAAAGACGACGCACTTCCCGATCGATGAGGTGTCGACCGCCGTGCGGCTCGTCGGTGGTGCTGGCCATACCGGCAAGGTGCTGCTCGACGTGGCACGCGCCGGGCGGCGCGACGTCGTCGTGCCCCCGGAGCAGGCGAGGGTGTTCCGCAGCGACGGCGCATACATCGTCACCGGCGGTCTCGGCGGTCTCGGCATCTTCCTCGCAGGTGAGATGGCAGAGGCGGGCTGCGGACGGATCGTGCTCACGTCTCGGTCGGCGCCCGACGCGCATGCGCAGAAGGCCATCGACCAGATCCGCGAAAAGGGTTGTGACGTGGTGGTGGAGTGCGGCGACATCGCCGACCCCGCGATCGCGGAGCGCCTGGTGGAGGTCGCCACGGCAACCGGGCTCGCGTTGCGTGGCGTCCTGCACGGCGCGGCCGTCGTGGAGGACTCCACGCTGACCAACATCACCGGTGATCTGATCGACCGCTGCTGGACGCCGAAGGTCGTCGGTGCATGGAATCTGCACCAGGCCAGCCAGACTCAGCCGCTGGATTGGTTCTGCCTGTTCTCCTCGGCAGCCGCACTGGTCGGCTCGCCGGGTCAGGGCGCATATGCAGCGGCCAACAGTTGGCTGGACGCCTTCGCACACTGGCGTACCGCGCAGGGACGGCCAACGACCGCCATCGCGTGGGGCGCGTGGGGCGAGGTCGGGCGGGCCACTGCACTTGCCGAGGGCGCGGGCATCGCGATCTCGCCAGCCGAGGGTGCGCATGCCTTCGAATCGCTCCTTCGCTACGACCGGGCATACTCGGGCTACGCGCCGATCATGGGAACTCCGTGGTTGACCGCCTTCGCCCAGCGAAGCAAGTTCGCCGAAGCGTTCGGTGCGATGGGCCAAAGTCGAACGGACACGGGCAAGTTCCACGCCGAGCTGAGTGCCTTGCCGCTAGAGGAATGGCCCGGCACGATCCGGCGTCTGGTGTCCGACCAGATCAGCCTCTTGCTTCGCCGCACCATTGATCCGGACCGCCCGCTGTCGGAATACGGGATGGACTCGTTGGGCAACCTCGAGCTCCGCACTCGCATCGAGACCGAGACGGGCGTCCGGATCAGCCCAACAGACATCACCACGGTTCGGGGACTGGGTGAGCATTTGTACGACCAACTGGCGGCAAAGGTATCGGTATCCGCATGACCGGTTCCAGGATCAGCTCAGTCCAATGTGAGGGGAGAGAACGTTGCGCGTAGGACCGATGATTGTGGGGACCCTTCTCGAGTGGGAGCCGACCTCGGGTAAGGCAGTGTCCTGGTGCCCGACGCCGAAGTCGTTGGAGAAGGCAGCGGAGGCGCCGCTGAGCGACGTGCCCGTCAGCTACATGCAAGACCAGCACATCCGCGGCTACTGCGAACAGAAGGCCAAGGGGCTCGATTACTCGCGCCTGATGGTCATCAGCTGCGATGCACCGGGTCAGTGCGACATCCGCGCGATGGATTTCATCGTCAACGCGCATCTTCGCAGGCACGACACCTATCGCAGCTCGTTCGAGTACACCGGCGACGGCAAGATCATCCGCCGGGCCATGAAGAATCCCAACGACATTCGCTTCGTGCCGGTCGAGCACGGCGAGCTGACGCTGGACCAGGCCCGCGACCTCGTCGTGAGCACGCCGGACGCCCTGCAGTGGGATTGCTTCCGATTCGGCATCATCCAGGGCGCCGAGCACTTCACGTTCTACGCGAGCATCGACCACGTTCACGTCGACGCAATGGTCCTTGGCGTGGTTCTCATGGAGTTCCACATGATGTACGCCGCCCTGGTCGGTGGGAATCAACCACTGCAGCTGCCGCCTCCAGGGAGCTACGACAAGTTCTGTGTCGACCAGATGGAGCGCACGTCCGCGCTGACCTTGGAGTCACCGCAGGTGCGGGCATGGACCGAGTTCGCCGAGGCGAACGACGGGAGCTATCCCGACTTCCCGCTGCCACTGGGCGATCCGTTGATCCCATGGGGTGCCGACATCGTGACCGAGACGATGTTGGACGAAGGGGAGACCGCTCGATTCGAGGCCGCGTGCATCGGCGCTGGCGCCCGATTCATCGGTGGCGTGATGGCGTGCGCGGGCTTTGCCGAGCACGAATTGACCGGAGCACCAACCTATTACGGCCTAACCCCGAGTGACACCCGCAAGACGCCCGAGGATGCGCTGACGCAGGGGTGGTTCACGGGACTGGTGCCCGTCACGGTGCCGATCGCAGGCTACGACTTCGGCGACGCCGCCAAGGTCGCGCAGGAGTCCTTCGACACCAACCGCCAGCTCGCCGAGACGCCCTATGGCCGCGTCATGGAGTTGGCGCCGTGGCTGCAGAAGCCTCGCCCCAACTTCCCCGTGCTGAACTTCCTCGACGCGGGCACCGCTCCGCTCTCGGCGTTGCTCACCGCCCAGTTGGATGACCTGAACATCGGCGTGTTCAGCGACGGCAGGTACTCCTACCAGCTGTGCATCTACGTCATGCGGGTTCAGGAGCAGACCGCGGTGACGGTGATGTACCCCGACAACCCGATCGCCAGGGAGTCGGTAGCCAAGTACGTCGAGGCGCTGAAGTCGGTGTACCGTCGTGTCGTCGATACGGGGCAGTGGCAGAAGGTTGCGTGATACTGCGCAGTGGAGTTGAAGTGTCTGTGCCACAAGTCATTCGGTCTGGGTGAGGTGCCCTCATCTTCGTTTGGCTAGGTGCGTTCGTTACCCGGCGGCCATGGGTGGTTATCGGGTGCTGGATCATCGCTGCTCTGGTGCTGCCGATGACGGTGCCCTCCCTTGCGGAGATGTCTCAACGCAACCCGGTTGCGATCCTGCCGTCCGACGCTCCTTCGACGGTGACCGGCCGGGCGATGACCGAGGCGTTCCATCAGGCCGGCTCCGAAAACGTGTTGGTAGTCCTCCTCACCAACCCAGACGGGCTGACCAAGGACGACGAACCGGTCTATGCGAAGCTCGTCGACAATCTGCGCCAGGACAACCAGGACGTCGTCATGCTGCAGGACTTCGTCAAGACGCCTGCGCTGCGGCAGGTGGTCAGCAGTGAAGACGGCAAGGCCTGGATTCTGCCCGTCGGCCTCGCTGGCGAGCTGGGCACCCCCGAGGCCTACAACGCCTATACGCGGGTAGCCGGCATCGTCAAGCACGCCGTCGAAGGATCTGACCTCACCGCCAACCTGACCGGCCCTGCGGCCACGGTCGCCGATCTGACCGATGCCGGTGCGCGAGACCGTCTTCCGATCGAGCTGGCGATCGCGGTGCTGTTGCTCATCATCCTGGCGATCGTGTACCGAAATCCGGTCACCATGTTCATGCCGCTCATCACCATCGGCGGCTCTCTCATGGTGGCGCAGGCAGTCGTCGCGGCCATCTCGTTGGCGAGCGGGCTGGCGGTCTCCAACCAGACCATCGTGCTCATGAGTGCGATGATCGCGGGTGCGGGCACCGATTACGCGGTGTTCCTGATCAGTCGCTACCACGACTACGTCAGGCTCGACGAGGACTCCGACCGGGCCGTGCAGCTGGCCCTGATCTCGGTGGGCAAGGTGGTCGCCGCGTCGGCGGCCACCGTGGGCATAACCTTTCTCGGAATGGGTTTCGCCAAGCTAGGCGTGTTCTCGACCGTCGGCGTGGCACTCGCCATCGCCATGGGTGTCACGTTCCTCGCGGCGGTGACATTGCTGCCAGCGGTCGTGGCCCTCGTCGGACCGCGGGGGTGGGTGACGCCACGGCGCGAGCTCACCTCGCGCTTCTGGCGGCGCGCAGGCATTCGGACGGTGCGCAAGCCTGGCCGTCGCCTGGTCGCCAGCCTGGTGATCCTGGGTGCGTTGGCTGCCTGTACGAGCCTGGTGCGGTTCAACTATGACGACCGCAAGGCGCTGCCTGCCTCGGATGAGAGCTCGGTGGGGTACGCCGCGCTGGATCGACATTTCTCGGTGAATCAGACCATCCCGCAGTACCTCTTCATTCAGTCGCCCGATGACTTGCGTACACCCCGCGCACTCGCGGATCTGGAACAGATGGCACAGCGGGTGAGCCAACTGCCCGGCATCGCGAAGGTGCGCGGGATCACCCGACCCACCGGGGAATCGCTCGAACAGGCCAGGGCTACCTACCAGGCGGGCGAAGTCGGCGGCCAGCTCGGCGATGCGTCCGATCTGATCAACCAGCGGAACAACGACCTCACCCGATTGTCTTCGGGCGCAGGGCAATTGGCGACTAGCCTGGGTGACGCGCGCGGTCAGATCACCAAGGCCATCTCCGATATCAGCGGCCTCGTCGACGCTCTTGCATATCTGCAGGACGCCTTCGGCGGCGGCAATCAGACGCTGGGACAGCTCGACAGCTCGGCCAAGCTCGTCACGAACATGCGTGCGCTCGGCGACGCGCTGCAGGTGAACTTCGCCAGCCTGACGAACGACTTCGCGTGGATCGATCCGGTGGTCCTCGCCCTCGACACCAGCCCGGTGTGTCAAACGAACCCGATCTGCGTCGTCGCGGCCGGGCAGTTCCACAGGATGCAGACCGCGCGCGACGACGGAACCTTGGACAAGATGGCCGAGCTCATTCGGCAGCTGCAGTCCACGAAGTCGCCAGATACGCTGTCCGCCAAGATCAACGGTCTCGACGGTGCACTCAAGTCGGCGATGAGCTCGATGCAATCACTGGGTCTGTCCGACCCGCGAGCCACCCGCGCGAAGTTGATCACCGTCAAGAAGGGTGCGAACGACCTCGCGTCCGGCAGCAAGCAGGTAGCCGACGGTGTCGAGATGCTGGTGAGCGAAACCAGGCGGATGGGAAGCGGTCTCGGCCAGGCCTCGGCGTTCCTGTTGGCGATGGGACACGACGCGACCGAGCCGTCGATGGCCGGCTTCAACCTGCCGCCCGAAGTGCTAGAGACCGACGACTTCAAAAGGGCCGCAGAGCTATTCATCTCGCCGGACGGGCACTCGGTGCGGTACTTCATTCAGACCAACCTGAACCCGTTCAGTACGGGGGCGATGGATCAGGTCAATGCGGTCATCGACACCGCTCGCGGCGCGCAGCCCAATACCGCGCTCGCGAACGCGAAGATCTCCGTTGCGGGCTACCCAGCGACGCTGCGAGACACGCGCGACTACTACGACAGAGACATTCGCTTCATCGTCGTCGTGACCATCGCGGTCGTGTTGCTCATCTTGATGGTCCTGCTGCGCGCTGTGGTGGCCCCGTTGTACCTGGTTGGCTCCGTCGTCCTCTCCTACCTGTCGGCGGTCGGCGTGGGCGTCGTCGTGTTCCAATTCATCCTTGGTCAGGAATTGCATTGGAGCGTGCCGGGTTTGACGTTCGTCGTGCTGGTCGCCGTCGGTGCCGACTACAACATGTTCCTTGCCTCGCGATTGCGTGACGAGTCGCCACGCGGCATGCGTTACGGGGTCATTCGCACCGTCAGCTCCACCGGCGGGGTGATCACGGCTGCTGGCGTCATCTTTGCGGCCTCGATGTTCGGGCTGCTGTTCTCCAGTATCGGAACCGTGGTCCAGGCCGGTTTCGTCATCGGCGCCGGAGTATTGATCGACACCTTCGTGGTGCGCACCATCACGGTGCCTGCGATCGCTGCCCTGGTGGGCCGGGCGAGCTGGTGGCCGTCGAAACCGTGGCTGCAGAAGACCACTAGCGACGAAGAGCCCAAGCGCGAGACCGTGTTCGACGCAGTCTGAGCTCAGACCACAGAACACCGGCTCACGCACGGCGCGCGTGCAAACGGAGCAACTCCGTCAGAGCAAACAGACTCAGGGCAGCGGGATGCCGGCTGCAGCGATGGCGTCGCGAACCTGGCCGAACCCGTTGAGGATGCCGTCACGGCTCTCGGGGTCCAGCGCCATGATCGGATCCATGCCGCGGGCGTGATCAACCTGAATGGGCTTCGTATCGGGGTTGTCATTGCGCGAATAACCCGCGTCGACGATGGGCTGGAGCGTGGCGTCGACCTGATCGACGAAGCCCTGCGACAATCCGATGTAGCGCAGCGGCAAGGTCAGCGGCAGTTGGTTGACGGGCACCAGATAAGTCGTCGTCGTGGCGCCTCGCGAGTTGACGGTGGTCCTTCTGTTCTGTTCAGGCACGTCGCCCGGGCCGGTGAATGCGGCAGGGGTGTGCGCGAATACGCCAGCCGCGAACGCGTTCGCGACCGAGATCAGGTTGTCCGGCCGGTCGGGGAAGTCCGCGATGCCGTCGTATGCGGCGACGACCTTGTTGGTGTCGTACTGACTGGGGACGTCTTTCGGCATCGTGTAGTCGATAACCGGGACGTAGGCGCCTGGGGCGAACATCCCCGCGAGGAAGCTCGTACCGAAGGCGTTACGCCCCATCGGATCACCAAACGTGGTGAACGACAGCGAATCAGGCGGCGGAGCCTTCGGATCGCTGGCGAGGCGCACCTGCTCCTTGTCGAGCACCATCGAGCCTTGCGAAAGGCCGACGGCGGCTGCGGGCGCCGTGCCGTTGTGAATCCTGGTGTCCAGGCTCCTGGTGGCGTCGGCTACTGCGACACCGATGGTCATGTGGTCCTTGACGGTGCCTGCGGGCAGGAACTGGTCGGGCACCCAGCTCCACGCGGCTCCGGCCGGATAGTCGACGAGGACGCGCTGTGCGCCTGGGAAGTACTCCGCGCCCGACCGGTTCGTGTAGTCGGCCCACGGCACTCCTGGCGCTCTCGCGCCGCCCAACGCGTACACGACCTGTGCGGTCGAGGCGTCGCCAACCCCTCCCGGGTCGAGATAGGGATACGTCGAGTCGGCGTTTGCAACGCCGGCGCCGAGACCGCCGGCCGAGCCGACGACTCCCACCGCGCAGGCCCCAGCGAGCAGTCGTCTCATGAAGCAATATTAACGTGCGCGATGCGAATTCGTGCAATAAGGTGCGATACCGGCAAACTACCACGTCACAGGCTTGCCGTCCCCACCGCTACCAAGACGCAGCCGACAATGGCCGCTAGAGCCGCTAAATATCGGCGGTGATGCAGCCGAATCCAGGCGTTCAGCGCATCCATCTTCGCGAGGGTGCGCTTCGGAGCCACCACGTAGGCCACCAGGGGAACCTCTACCAGCGCAAAGGCGACGACGTTGAACATCATCAGCGCCGCGATCTGTTCGTAGGCGGGGGTGCCGGAGGTCAGGATGACGGCGAGCATCGCGAGGTAGTCGACCGACGGCAGCGCGATCCCCAAACCGGCGAATGCGGCCAGCCATAGCGAAGGACCGGTCATCAGCTGCCGGGCCCACGCGGAAAACTTTCCCGGCTCCTTCGGCGGCCTCGGCTTCGTGGCGACCAAGACCACGGCGACCACCAGAGCCACGACGCCGATGGCGATCTGAAGCCAGGGCAAGGTGACTCGTGTCTGCCTCAACGGGGTGTGGTGGAGGACGAACAGCACGACTAGGCCGACGGCCGCTCCCATCGCGACACCCCCGGCAAGGAATGCCAGCAGTTGCAGTACGGGCCGCGGCCGGTTCAGCATCAGGACGGTCATGGCGACGCGAAACGGCTCGAAACTCGCGGCAAGCGCCATCACCAATACGGTGATCCACATCGGCTACCCGATGGCTCAAGCGTCGATGCGAGTGAATTGACCGTCCCGATACAACTGAACACAGGTGGCTCGTCTGACCTTGCCACTCGTGGTCGTTGGCAGCGAACCAGGAGCTACCAGAACGAGATCCGCTACGTTGAGCCCGTGTGACGTCGATATCGCCGACGTGACGTCGCCCTTGACGGCGTCGATTCGCGCGACGTCCTCTTCGGAGTCGCCACGCTTCTTGTACTCGATGATCGTCACCAGCGTCTCGGTGTGATCGTCTCGCACCGAGATGGCGGCGACGCGACCACCCGTCAGTTCCTGAACCGTCGCCTCGATGTCCTCGGGATAGTGGTTGCGCCCGCGGACGATCAGCAGGTCCTTGATGCGGCCGACGATGAAAAGCTCGCCGTCGGAATAGAATCCGAGATCACCTGTGCGCAGCCAGGTGCCGTCCGGCGTGCCGGGGACTTCAGAGATGAGTTTCCCGCCGAACGTGCGTTCCGTCTGCTCGGGCTTCTGCCAGTAGCCGTCCGAGACGTTCTCGCCGTTGATCCAGATCTCACCGACGGTGCCTTCAGGGCATTCCGTGCCGGTGTCGGGATCGGCGATGCGCACGGTCGGCGAGCCCGGCGTGCCGTAGCTGATCAACGGGGTTCCCGTGCCGGCCGCGCACCGTCGCGCAATGCCTTCGCCTAGGTCGTCGGACTCGAAGTCCACCACCTCGATCTGCTTGTCCGACTGGCGAGTTGCCGCGTAGACGACGGCTTCGGCCAGCCCGTACGACGGCCGGATCATGTCCCTGCGAAAGTTGAACTTCGCGAATCGCTCGGTGAATCGGTCGAGGGTAGCGGGGTGCACGCGCTCGGCACCGCTGAGGATGTATTGGACGTTTCCGAGGTCGAGGCCTGCCATGTCCTCGTCGGTCGTGCGTCGCACGGCGAGCTCGAAGGCGAAGTTCGGGGCCGCCGACACCGAACTGGGGTTTCGGGCGATCGCTTGCACCCACCGTGGCGGATTCATCAAAAACGACGCCGGGCTGGTCAGATCGCTGTAGAAGCCGCCGAGGATGGGCGCGCAGATGCCGAGGATCAAACCCATGTCGTGGTAGAACGGCAGCCAAGAGACGATCGACGTATCGCTCGGCGCGATGCCGCCCAGGTGTCCGAAGATGCGAGCGATCAGCTGCTGGTAGTTCACGATGAGGTTCTGGTGCGAGATCATCACGCCGGCAGGTAGCCGGGTCGAGCCCGACGTGTACTGCAGGTACGCGAGGTCCGGCGCGTCCTTCACGCGAGGACCGGAACCGTTGCGGGCGTTCAGGTCCAGCTCGTCGACGGCGATGAGTGCCGGTGCTTCGATGCCCGAGCTGCCGACGTGTTCGGTGACGCCCGGCATGACGCCCGCGGCGGTCAAGACCACCGACGGCGTGGTGTCGGCAAGGACGGCGCCAACCCGTTCGTCGTGCGAACCGATCTGCGGAACCGAAAGAGGAACGGCGATGTAGCCGGCCTGCATCGCGCCAAGGAACGCCACGATGTAGTCGAGGCTCTGCGGGATCAGGATGACCGCGCGGTCTCCCACCGACCCGTGCCGCGACACCTCGGTGGCGACGTTCAGGGTCTGCCGATACAACTCGGCCCACGTCAGGCTCGTCACGATGCCCGCACGGTCCTGCTCGTAGTCGGTGAAGGTAAACGCGGCGTCGTTGGGCTGCAGGCCGGCCCGTTCGCGCAGAACGGAGAGGATGGATGCCTTTGCCATGCGCGTCACGCTACCGTTCGACCGCGGGCAGACCGAAATGGCCATCGCGGTTTGCTAGCTGGCATGACGGAGTGTTTCGTTCACTCATTGTTCGCGGGTGCTCCTACGGGTTCTGCCTCGGCGGGCATCTGATCGGCCAGGTATTCGGCAAGGCCTCTGATGGTCGGATAGTCGAATACCGCCGTGGCACTGATCGTGAACGCACCACCGAACTGACCGAACAGCCGGTTGCGAAGTTCGACTGCCATCAGAGAGTCGGTACCGAGATCGAGGAAACGGCTGCTTGCTGCGGGAGGTTGTGCGAGGCGCAGGAATTGCTGGACCTCACGCTGCAGGAACTCCGTTAGGAAGCTGGCGCGCTGCGACTCGGGTACCTCCTGCAGTTGTCGCAGTAGCTCGCTGTTGCCAGACGTCGTCGCGGCATCACTGGGCAGCACGTGGTCGAGGATCGCGGGGCGGGCACCGCCGAGCACCTTCGCAGCTCGCGCCCAGTTCGCCTTGATGACGGTCGCCTGCCCAGTTCCATGGGTGACGATCTCGGCGAGCGCGTTGAGAGCAGCCGTGGGCTCCAACGGAACCAGGCCTTGGGCACCAAGATTGGCGCGTGCGGCCTGCGAGGTGGCCATTCCGCCCTTTGCCCACGGACCGTAGTTGACGCCGGTCGCCGGTAGGCCTTGCGCCTTGCGCTCGGCGACGAGCCCGTCGAGCAGCGCATTTGCGGCCGCGTAGTTTGCCTGGCCAGGTGATCCGAGCACGCAGGAGATCGACGAGTAGAGGATGAAGAATTCCAGCTCGTCCTTCCTGGTCAGTCGGTGAAGGTGCCAGGCGCTCAACGCCTTTGGAGTCAGCGTGGTCCGGAAGCGGTCCAGAGTCAGCTGGGGCAGTAGTGCGTCGTCGAGCACGCCTGCCAGGTGAGCCACACCGGCGAGCGGCGGCAACTCGGCCCTGATCCACTCCAGCAAGTCCTCGACCTGAGACTCGTCGCCGACGTCGGCGGGGAAGGTGTGGATACGGCACCGGTAGCGCTCCGTGATGTTGGCGATCGTCTGTTGCGCCTCGGCGTCCGGCTTGCGCCTGCTCGTCAGCACGATGTCCCCGGCCCCGAGTTGGGCGAGATACGCCGCCGTATGCAGACCGAGTGCGCCGAGGCCGCCGGTGATCAGGTAGCTCCGATCGCCACGCGGCTGCAGCGGGCTCGGCATCTGGAGCACGATCTTTCCGATGTGCCGTGCCTGCTGCATGCGGCGGAATGCGGTCTTCGCCTCGGTCAGCGGGTAGATCTCCGCGGGCAGAGGAGCCCACTCACCGCTGGCCAGGCCGTCGGAGACCTCGACGAGGAGATCCTGGATGTGCTCGGGGTCCTCCATGATGGTGCCGTCCAGCGCGATGATTCCGTAGGCGATGTCCGGACGGAGCGCAGCCATCTGCTCCCGAGTCCAGATGTCCCGCTTGGCGATTTCAGCGAAGCGACCGTTCTTGGCGGTGGCCCGCACGGTCGCCTCGACGAAGCCCTCGTTGGTCAGGCTGTTGAGCACCACGTCAACCCCGGCACCGTTCGTATCGGCGAGGATTTGGTCGGCGAAGTCCGTCGTGCGCGAGTCGTAGACGTACTCGACGCCCATCTGCCGCAACGTCGCGCGCTTGTAGGTGCTCGCGGTGGCGAAGACGATGGCACCGCGTTGCTGCGCCATCTGGATCGCGGCGAGCCCGACACCGCCGCTGGCGGCGTGCACGAGCACCCGGTCGCCGGGGTTCAGTTCCGACCAGTCGAACGCAAGCCGGACGGTAAGTGCGGCAGCGGGAATGCTCGCCGCGTCCACTGCACTCAGACCGCCCCGCACCGGGGCCACCAGCTGTGCAGGCACGTTGATCCGGCTAGCGAACGCCCCCTGCATGAAGCCGAAGACCCGCTGACCGATCTCGAATCCGGTTACGCCGCTGCCCAACCCGGAAACGATGCCGGAGAAGTCACCGCCGATCAGCCCCGGATCGCCTGGATAGAGTCCGAGCACGTTGAGCACGTCGCGGAAGTTGAGACCCGCGGCCTCGACGCGGATCTGCACCTGTCCCTCGCTCGGGGCCGGTACTTCCGTCTCGACGAGACGCAGGTTGTCGATCGCGCCGCGCTCTGTCGGTGCAAGGACGTAATCGGTCGAGTGCGGCACCGCGAGATGACCGCTGCGGCTCCACGGCAAGAGCCGAGACACCAGGAACTTTCCTTGTCGCAGTGCGAGTTCGGGCTCCTCTAGGGGTGACCCGAGCACGTTCGCCAACGACTGCACGACCTCGTCGGCGCCATCGTGGTCGACGAGTCTGCAGCGCAGGGTCGGCTGCTCGGAGATGATCGTACGTCCGAGCCCCCACAGAGCCGCCTGCGCCGGGTCGACCGACTCGCCGGACTCGGTCGCTACTGCCCGCTCGGTGATGATCCACAGTCCGCCAGCGAGTTTTACGGTCTCGTCGACGAGCGGAACCGCCATGGCGTCGAGCAGGCGGCCGATGCCGTTCTCCAAGCGCGTGGTGAACTCGGCGCTCGACTCTTCTGCGCGCGGACGGCCTGCACTGCGCCAGACGATGCTGGAGATCGGCGCTCCGCGGTCCTGCGCCTCGGTGAACAGCTGTTGCCAGCCTTCCGGAGTCAGTGCGCCGTCGGACGTGACGGAACGCGGCAACTCGGCTGCCAGCTCGTCGAATCCGACCACCAATACCGTGCCGTTCGCGTTCTCGTCCACATCGCTTGGCGCAGGGGGCGCCTCTTGCCATCCGAGGGTGTAGAGCAGCCTGGTCGAATCACCGCCGAGCCCGCGCAACAGCGCCTCGCGGGGCGCGCGCTTCACCGTGAACTCGTGGATGCCGCCGAGGCGGTGGCCATCCCGATCGATGAAGTCGAGGTCGAAGACCTGAGTCTCGCTGTCGAGACCGCCGTTTCGCCACGTTGCGCGGCAGTAGAACCGCGGTGGCATCTTCTCGGCCAACTCGACGCGCCCATACCGCAGCGGCAGGAACAGGTCGGGAATCATGCCCTGTTCGGTCGCCGCTGTCAGGGCGGGAAAGGCCGGGAAGGCAACGCCGGTACAGAGATCCAGCAGGACGGGATGGACCGGCTCGCTTCCCAGGTGTTCGGCGAGTTCGTCACCGACGACGACGTCGCCGACGGCTTCACCCTCGCCAATCCACAGCGACTTCAAGCACCCCGACCAGGTCGGCCCCCAAGCCAGCTCCATGTCGTTGAAGGTCTCGAACAGCTGCTGCGGACGCGTACGGTTCAACCGCTCGATCGCCGCATCGACGGTGTCCGCCGGATCCCTCGTGGGCTCGTCGACGACGTCGTCGACACCGGTGACGACGGTGCCGTCGGCGTTCAACGACCATTCGGAGTCGCGCACGCCGTAGGGACGACTGTGCACCTGGAACTTCCAGCCACCGCCGTCCTCCAGTGGGCGCAACGACAGCTGAACCTCTCGGGAGGCCTTCTCGGGCAGGATGATCGGCTCGTAGAAGAAGACCTCCCTTACCGACGCGGGTGCCCCGATCGCAGCAAGTGCCATTGCCGCGTAGGTAGCACCAGGAACGACGACCGTGCCGTAGATGACGTGATGGGCCAGCCACGGCTGCGACTTCACGGAGAGCCGACTGGTGTAGACGGTGTCGCCGGAAGCGAGATCCTTTTCACTACCCAAGATTCCGGAGACGGTGCCACCCTCGATCCCGAGTCCGGCAACACCGGACGTCTTGGGCCAGAAGTGGCGGCGCTGGAACGGATAGGTCGGCAGCTCCAACTTCCTACCCGGAAGGTGGTGCAGCGCATCGAACTTCGGCCGATGCCCTGCGACGTACGCAGTGGCGAGGGCCTCCGCGATCTGACGCCTGGCGTCGGCACCCTTGCGCAGTGAGGCGATCGCACGCGGCGGGGTCGACTGCTCCGGCCAGACCTGAACCGCGGACGCGGTGAGAATCGGTTGCGGGCCTATCTCCATCAGCACCGAGCAACCCAGCGCCGCCAAGGCACGCACGCTTTCGGCGAATTGCACCGGCTGACGCGAATGCCGCCGCCAGTACGGTGCATTGAGCGGGGTCTCTGCCGTGAGCACCGCACCGGTGCGGTTGCAGACCAGCGGCAGCGTCGGCACGGCGAACTGCATCTGCGCCGCGTACGACTCGAATTCCGCGAGCACCGGTTCCAACAACTCCGAATGGAAGGCGTGACTGGTGTCCAGCCAGGTGCAGCGGAGACCGTCGTCGCTGCACGTGCCGACGATCTGTTCGAGATCCTCGCCTGGTCCCGACAGCACCGTATTGCGTCCGTTGTACGCAGCGACCGACACCCGCGGAAACTTGGTTGCGAACTGCTCGACCTGCTCGGCGTCGGCGAATATCGCCACCATTCGGCCGCCCTCGGGCAAGCTGCCGAACAGCCTGCCGCGCTCTGCCATCAGCCGTGCCCCGTCTTCCAGGCTGAACACCCCTGCCACGCATGCGGCCGCGTACTGGCCGACGCTGTGTCCGAGCACGACGTCGGGTTCGATGCCCCACGACTGCCACAGCCGGGCGAGACCCATCTCGATGGCGAACAGCGCTGGCTGCGCAAACGAGGTGTGCCGCAACGCTTCTGCACTGTCGCCGTCGGTGCCCAACAGCACCTCCAGCAATGGGCGCGGCAGTATTCCGTCGGTGGCTTCCGCGCATCTCCGCACGGTGTCGGCGAATACCGGCTCGGTGTCGAACAACTCTCGAGCCATCCCCGGGTACTGGCTGCCCTGGCCCGTGAACAACCACGCGGTCGTCGGTGAATCGCCGCATTCGCCGCGGACCACTCCTGGGCGCAGCTTGTTCTCGACGAGGTCGCTCAGCAGATCCCTGGCCTGCTGAACCGAATCCACGACGAGCGCCGCCCTGTGCTCGAAGTGCGAACGTCCAACACCAGCCGTGTAGCACGCGTCGGCGATGTCGGAATCGGGGTTCGCCGCCAGCCAGTCGCCGTACTGCTTGGCCATCGCCACTAGCGCATCGGCTGAACGCGCCGACAGCGGCAAGACGTTGACTGCCTGCTCCGTCGGCACCGCGTCTGCCGACGCCTCCTCGACGGCAGGCGGTCGCTGCGGCGCCTCTTCGATCAGTACGTGCGCGTTCGTTCCGGTGAACCCGAACGAACTGACACCCGCGCGCCGCGGCCTGTCGATGGTCTGCCACGGCGTGGCTTGATCGACGACGCGCACCGCCAAGGATTCCCACGGGATGTGTGGGGACGGATTCTCGAAGTGCAGGTTCTTGGGCAGGATTTCGTGCTGCAGGGACAACACGACCTTGATCAGGCCCGCGACGCCCGCCGCCGACTCGAGGTGGCCGAGGTTGGTCTTCGCCGAACCGATCAGCAGCGGACGGTCCGGGTCACGATCGTTTCCGTAGGCGGCCGCGGCGGCCTGGACCTCGATCGGGTCGCCGAGCGACGTGCCGGTGCCGTGGGCCTCTAGGTAGTCGACGTCGCCACCGCTGAGTCCGGCACGAGCCAGCGCGGAAGAGATGAGCCGTTGCTGGGCACCACCATTCGGTACCGTCAGACCACTGGAGGCGCCGTCCTGGTTGACTGCGCTACCCGGGATGACGGCACAGATCCGGTCGCCGTCGCGCTCTGCGTCGCTGAGCCGCTTGAGTACCAGAATCCCGGCACCCTCGCTGCGCACATAGCCGTCGGCAGAGGCGTCGAAGGTCTTGCAGCGGCCGTCGGGCGAGAGCATCCTGGCCCGTGACGCCGCGATGATTGAGGCAGGGCTCAGCAGGACGTTCACGCCACCTGCCAGCGCGAGATCGCAGTCACCAGAGTGCAACGCTTGGCAGGCCTGATGGACGGCCACCAGCGACGAGCTACATGCGGTATCCACCGCAACCGCAGGGCCTTCCAGCCCGAGTACGAAGGCAACGCGTCCCGAGATCGCGTTGAGCGCGTTGCCGGTGATGAAGTGAGCTTCGATGGCCCCGACGGAGTCCGCCGACAACAGGTGCGAGTACTCGTTGGCTGCCACTCCGACGAAGATGCCGCTTCGGCTGCCGCGCAACGAGGCCGGCGAGTACCCGGCGCGTTCGAGGCCCTCCCATGCGATCTCCAACATCAAGCGCTGTTGCGGATCCATCCACAGGGCCTCCCGCGGAGAGATGCCGAAGAACTCCGGGTCGAAGCCGTCGATCCCATTTAGGTATCCGCCGTAACGGCTGTAGATCTTTCCCGGCGTCTCCGGATCGGGGTCGTAGAACTCGTCGATGTCGAAGCGGTCCTCGGGGATCTCCTTGATCGCGTCGACACCACCGGAGAGCACGTCCCAGTAGGCGTCTGGATCGGGCGAGCCTGGGAAGCGGCACGCTACCGCGACGATGGCGATCGGATCATCCGTTGGCGTCCGCAACGACGTCATCGCATGCACCGGCTTTGCGGCGGGACCCGACGGTGTCTGTTGGTCGAAGTTCAGCACCTCGCCGAGCAGGTAATCCGCGACGTCGGCGATGCGGGGGTAGTCCATGGCGAGCGTCGCGGGTAGCTCTTTGCCGATCGCGTGCTCGACGCGGCGCCGAAGCTCAACGGCCATCAGCGAATCCATGCCGAGATCGAAGAATCCGGCCTCCTCGCGAATCTCCGCCGCGTCGGTCCTCGTCACCTCGGCCACGATGTCACGGAGATGCTCGACGACGATCTTCTTCCGTCGCTGAGTGGGAGCGATGGTGAGCTGTTCGACCAACTTCGTCGTCCCCGTCGGACCAGAAGCTCCAGCGGCGGGCACGGACTCGGGCACCTCCCGCTCGACCTCCGCCAAGAACGATCGCTTGCCTGCCTGTTGGTAGAGCGGAAGGAAGCGAGCCCAGTCGATCCTGGCGACGACGCCCTGGGTGGTCCCCTTCGACGCACCCGCAACCACCAGCTCGGCCATCCCGGCCAGTGCGTCGGCGGGCGGCAGGGTGCGCACCCCTCGTCGATCCAGATGCGCGCGGGCCTCCTCGTCGGCCATTCCTGCCGACCACGGGCCGAAGTTGACGCTGATCCCTGGGACGCCCCGTTCGCGCAGTCGATGAGCCAACCCGTCGAGGAAGGCGTTGGCTGCGCCGTATGCGGTCTGGCCGAAGCTGCCCCACACCGACGAGATCGACGAGGTGCTTAGGAAGAAGTCCAGCTTCAAGTCCGCTGCGACTTCACTCAAATTCCAAGCGCCCCAAACCTTTCCGGCGAACACCCGGTCGACCTCGGCGTCGTCCAAGGTCCGCAACGGAGTGTTGCCTATTTCGCCAGCGGCATGGACGATGCCCGCCAGCGGCGGTAGGTCGGCCTGGATGGCGGACAAGAGGCGCGCGATGTCGTGCGGATTGGCGACGTCGGCGGCGATGACACGGAACTGGCAACCGGTCTTCTCGGTGATCGCATCGATGCGGTCCTGCGTGGTCTCGCTCGGTGTGCGCCTACTAGTGAGCACCAGACTGCGGGCGCCGTGTTCGGCAAGGTACCCAGCGATCTCGAGGCCGAGCGAACCCAGCCCACCGGTCACCAGATACGTTGCGTCGTCGCGGAGTGCGAGCGGTGTCGCGATCGGCTGCCCCGCGGTTCGAGTCAGCCGCGGAACGTAGACGTCTTGATCCCTCAGTGCGACTTGGTCTTCGCCGCGCGGCGCCGCGAGGACCTGGTTGACCAACCGCGACCACTCCTCGGCAGTGCCTTCGGAGAGGTCGGCAAGTCCGCCCCAGACGTGTGGATGCTCGAGAGATGCCGCGCGTCCGAATCCCCACAGGCAGGACTGCACGGGGGACACGGAATCCGTGCTGTTGACACGCTGTGCGCCAAGGGTTATCAGCCAGATGGGAGTGCGCAGTTCGGCAGCGGCCGCCGCGCGGAAGAGCCGCCGCGTTCCGCCGAGGACTCGGTGTTGCATCCGCAACAGCGAGCGCATCGACGCCGAGGTGTCCGACTCGAGGGCCGCAACGTGCAGGATGCGCAGCGCGGGGTCTTCGGCTACCGCATTGCGGAGCTCGGCCTCCAGCCGCTGCTCGTCGGCCTCGGATACCGGTAGCCCGAGGATCCGGTACTGGTGACCGTGGGCGACGAGGGTGTCGACGAGTGGCTGAATCATCTGCGTGTCATCGCCAATGAGAACCCAGGCCGATGCATCCGCGGCGGCCGAACCGGAGTTCTGCGCCTTTGCCTTCTCCCAGAGGATCTCGTAACGGGCGTCGGCGATGGACTGAGCGCCGCGCTGTTGATTGTGTTGGGTAGCAAGCCTGTTCAGCACGTCGGCGGTCAGTTGATTGCCGACCGAACCGTCGAGCAGGGCAGCGAGTTCCTCGATCTGGCCGTCCTCTAGGAGCCGGACGGACTCGGTACGGATGGCTTGACCGTCGACGACGCCGTGGCTTCCGGCCAGGGTGGGCCGCACCCGCTTGTCGCGGAACCAGTACTGACGATGCTGGAACGGATAGGTCGGCAGGTCGACCTTTGCCTTCGGTACCCGCTGGAGAGCGTCGAAGTCGGGCAGGTCGCCGGCGACGTAGGTGTCTGCCAGGGCTTCGGTGATCTGACGCTGGTCAGCGCCGTTGCGACGCAGCGAAGGGATCGCGCGAGGTGCTGGCGCGGTGTCGGGCCAGGCCCGCATCGCCGAAGCGGTCAACACCGGCTGGGGTCCGACCTCCAGAAGCACTTCACAGCCGAGATTGGCGAGAGTGGCCACGCTCTTGGCGAATTCGACCGGCTGGCGTGCGTGACGGCGCCAATACTGACCATCCAGCCTTGCCGTCCTGCCCAGCGCTACGCCTGTGCGGTTGCACACCAAGACACGTTGCGGCGCACGGTAATTGAATTGATTCGCGAAGGACTCGAACTCGTCGAGGACCGGATCCAACAAGGCCGAGTGGAAGGCGTGGCTGGTATCGAGCCAGTCGCACCGAACGCCGTCGGCCATCAGCCCGGCCACTGCCTGATCAAGATCCTGTGTGGGCCCAGACAGCACCGTATTGGCACCGTTGTAGGCGCCTATCGACAGCTGCGGGAACTCGTCGATGAGGCTTTCAACCCGGGCGGCTGGGGCGAAGACGGCGACCATCCGACCGCCCGCGGGCAAACTCCCGAAAAGGCGGCCGCGCTCGGCGAGCAACAATGCGCCGTCTTCGAGACTGATGACTCCTGCGACGCATGCTGCCGAATATTGGCCGACGCTGTGCCCGAGCACGACGTCTGGTTCGAGGCCCCACGACTGCCACAGACGGGCCAGCCCCATCTCGACCGCGAACAGCGCGGGCTGGGCGTAACGGGTCTGCCGCAAGGTGTCGTCGGCGTCCAGATCGAAGATGACGTCCATGAGTGGGCGGTCGAGCACGTCCGCGACGACGGCCGCGCACGCGGCCACCGTCTCTGCGAAGACCGACTCGGTCTCGAACAGCTCCGTGGCCATGCCCGCGTACTGGCTGCCTTGGCCTGGGAACAACCAAGCCGTCTTGGGCCTGTCAGCGCACTCGCCCCGCACCAAACCGGGCGCAGGCCGGTCGTCGGCGAGGGCACCGAGCAGCTCGCGCGCTGATTCGGTGGAGTTCACGACGAGTGCGGCACGATGCTCGAAGTGTGACCGCGAAGCGCCTGCGGTGAAGCACACGTCTGCCAGGGTGGCCTCCGGGTGTGCGCCCAACCAGCTGCGGTAGAGCTCGGCGGTCTGCACCAAGGCGGCAGGGGTACGAGCGGAGAGCGGGAGCACCGTGAAGCGACGGTCGTCGTGCAGCGGCTCGTGCGCTGGGGCCGCAGGCCGTGAAACAGGCGCTTCGGCGATGATGACGTGCGCGTTGGTCCCAGAGAACCCGAACGAGCTGACGCCGGCAACGCGGGGCTTGCCGTTGCGCTCCCAGGCCGTGGCCTCCTTGACGACCTGCACCGCGAGCTGGTCCCAAGGGATGTGGGGCGACGGATTCTGAAAGTTCAGGTGCTTCGGCAGTTCCTCGTGCTCCAGCGAGAGGATCACCTTGATGATGCCTGCGATCCCCGCGGCGGCTTCCAGGTGGCCGATGTTCGTCTTCACCGAACCGATCAGCAGCGGGTCGGTCGCGTCGCGGCCCTTGCCGAGGGCAGCGGCCGCGGCCTGGACCTCGATCGGGTCGCCGAGGGACGTGCCGGTCCCATGTGCTTCGAGGTAGCCAACGTCGCCGGGCACCAGCCCTGAGCGCTCCACCGCCTCGGAGATCACACGCTGCTGCGCGACGCCGTTCGGCACCGTCAGGCCGCCGGATGCGCCGTCCTGGTTCACCGCGCTGCCCCGGATCACGGCCCGGATACGGTCGCCGTCGCGGATCGCATCCTCGAGCCGCTTGACGACGATCACGCCGCAACCCTCGCCGCGTACGTACCCGTCGGCGGACGCGTCGAACGTCTTGCACCGGCCATCGGGCGCCAACATCCGCGAGTGCGAGAAGGTGATCATCGTCGCGGGGCTGATGAGGACGTTCACGCCACCCGCCAGAGCGACGTCGCATTCGTGCAAGCGCAACGCTTGACACGCTTGGTGGACCGCCACCAGGGACGAACTGCACGCCGTGTCCACGGTCACCGCAGGGCCCTGCAACCCGAGTCGATAGCTGATCCGGCCTGCCGCCGCTGCGGCCGCGGTCCCGATCGCCAGATAGGCCTCGACGTCCTCGTAGCCGAGCTCGTCGGAGATCAGACCGAGGTAGTCGTGGGTGGACAGCCCCATGAACACGCCGGTTCTGGTATTCGCCAGCGCCGACGGTGCGGTACCGGAGTGCTCAACCGCTCGCCAGGCCGTCTCGAGCAGCAGACGGTGCTGCGGGTCCATCCACGCGGCTTCTCGCGCCGACACCCCGAAGAACGCTGCGTCGAACCCCGCGATGTCGTCGATGAAGCCTGCTCGACGGGTGACCATCTTGCCCGCCGCATCGGGGTCGGGATCGGAGAACTCGTCGGCGTCCCAGCGGTCCTTGGGGACCTCCGAAACGGTGTCGCGTCCCTGCTGCAGGACCTGCCAGAATTCCTCCGCGTCGGCGGCGCCTGGGAGGCGCGCCGCGTACCCCACTATCGCGAAACTCGATCCGGACTCGGGGAAGCTCTCGGCAAATCCCATGCGGCTGTCCTTCGCTGGTTCTCGACAATGGTGACCGAACCAGCCGACGGTACACCAGTTCTAGCGGTGTTTCAGCACGACCGTCAATTTAGCAAATTCTTTGCCAATGCCCCCGACTTTCGCCAGCTAAGGACTCGCGCCACCCTCCCACGCTGGGCTCGTTCGTTCAACTCGGCCCGTGTCGGATGCGGGAGGTGCGTCCACACCGGCGGACCGCCGAAGCAGCGAGGGTATCTTGAGCCAGACCGCAGCCGTCCAAGCCAGGGAGAAGATGTTGCGTATCGGGAAAGTTTCGATCGGCTCGATTGATGCCTGGACGCTGAGCCCTGGCGAAGTCATCTCCTGGCACCCGACGACGGTTGCTCAGGAGAAGGCCCTCCAAGCGCCGATAAGTGACGTACCGGTCAGCTACATGCAATCCCAACACATTCGGGGTCATTACCGACAGATCGAGTCGGGTCTCGACTACTCGCGGCAGATCATCGCCACGTGCGAGGTGGCGGGCCAATGTGACATCGCCGCGATGAACCAGGCCCTCAATGCATACCTGCGCCGACATGACACCTACCGCAGTTGGTTTTCCTACGCCGGGGAAGGTGACGTGGTCAGGCGCACCATCGCCGATCCCGCCGATGTCGAATTCGAGCCGATCAACTTCGGCGAGATGGCCGCTGACGACGTGTACAAGCACATCGTCGCGATTCCGACTCCGCTCGAATGGGGTTGCTACACCTTCGGCGTCGTGCAAGCCGAGGACCACTTCACGTTCTATGCCAGCATCGATCACGTCCACGGCGACGCGGCACTGATCGGCATCACGATGCTCGAATCCGCTGGCATGTACAACGCATTGACGGAAAACGGAGAGCCGCTTGCCCTTCCAGAAGCGGGCAGCTTCGACGAATTCTGCGTGCAAGAGCGCGAGTACACCTCCGAGCTTACGGTCGACTCGCCGGAGGTGAAGGCGTGGATCGAATTCGCCGAGAACAACAATGGCAGCTATCCCGAGTTCCCCCTGCCGCTTGGCAACCCGCTGCAACCGACCGTAGGTGACATCGTCGGGGAAGTGCTCCTCAACGCCGAGCAGACCGAGCGCTTCGAAGAGGCCTGCAAGGGTGCCGGGGCCCGCTTCATCGGCGGCGTATTCGCCTGCCTTGCTCAGGTGGAACACGAATTAACCGGCGCACCAACCTATTACGGTCTTACGCCGAGAGATACCCGGCGGACTTCAGACAACTTCATGACACAGGGTTGGTTCACCGGCTTGGTCCCGATCACGGTCCCCATCGCCGCCGCTTCATTCGCCGAGGCGGCCGGAGTCGCCCAGGTCTCCTTCGATTCGGGTCTGAAATTGGCGCGGGTGCCGTACGACCGCGTACTGGAGCTGGCTCCATGGTTGGATCGGCCGAAGCCGAACTTCCCCGTGGCGAACTTCTTCCACGGTGGCGCCGCCCCGCTCAACGCCGTCCTGGCAGCAGCCCAGTCCGGCTACGCAAACAACATTGGAATCTATTCGGACGGAAGATATTCCTACCAACTAACCATCTACATCTTCCGGTACGAGGACGGCCTTGCCATGGAGGTGATGCTTCCGAACAATCCGGTGGCCCAGAAATCGGTTGCCAGATACATCGCAGCGATGAAGTCCGTGTGTGCAGGGGTCGCCGATACCGGCCAATGGGGACGTGTTCACTAGGCCAATACGTGCCTGAACCATCGGCAGCCCCAGCTCACTTCCAGGCCTGGCGAAGCTCGGTTGGCGACGCAGGAAGTCGGCGTGTGAAGATGGAGTGGTTATGAGCGCCGCTGAGCTGAGTCAATCGTCATTGCGTGACGCGTTCGGGTACTTCCCGTCTGGTGTCATCGCCATCGCCGCCGAGGTCGACGGTGTACGCGTCGGCCTGGCCGCCAGCACATTCGTCCCGGTCTCGCTCGATCCGCCGCTTGTCTCCTTCTGCGTGCAGAACACGTCCACGACGTGGCCGAAGCTGAAGGATCTGCCGTTCCTCGGGATCAGCGTGCTCGGCGAGTCACACGACACCGCCGCGAAGACCCTCGCTGCGAAGACCGGGGACCGGTTCGCGGGCTTGGAGACGAAGTCGACCGAACGTGGTGCCGTGTTCATCCACGGCACCAGCGTGTGGGTGGAGAGCTCCATCGAGCAACTCGTCCCCGCGGGCGACCACGTCATCGTGGTTTTGCGGGTCCACGACATCACCGTGCACGATGACGTCCCGCCGATCGTTTTTCACCGCAGCACGTTCCGCCGTCTCGACGGTTGAGACCGGATCGACTCAGGGCCGCGCTGCCAGTTCCTCGCGATAGCCGTTGACTCGTTGCTCCAGCTCTGCCGCGTCGTCTAACCTGCCCTCCTTGCGGGCGAGCTCGGCGCGGGCGGAGAGCTCGCGAATTGCCGTGCGAATGTCATTGACGCTCTGGGTATCTCCCATGACTAGCCTGCCCTTCGTCGATGATCGGCTGCTCCACCGAGGGTACCCACACAACGCGAAGTGGCCGCGAAAATTCTTGGGGAATCTTCGCGGCCCACGTCGGATCGATCAGACGTTTACCGCCTGAAGAGCTTGTTACCCAGCCAGACGACCGGGTCGTACTTCTTGTCGGCGACGCGTTCCTTCATCGGGATCAGCGCGTTGTCGGTGATCTTGATGTGCTCGGGGCAGACCTCGGTGCAGCACTTGGTGATGTTGCAGAAGCCGAGGCCGTTCTCTTCTTGAGCCATGTCACGGCGGTCGATCGTGTCGAGAGGGTGCATCGACAGTTCGGCCTGTCGCATGAGGTAGCGAGGGCCGGAGAACGCCTCCTTGTTCTCCTCGTGGTCACGCATGACGTGGCAGACGTTCTGGCACAGGAAGCACTCGATGCACTTGCGGAATTCCTGGCTCCGATTCACGTCCTCCTGCTGCATGCGGTAGTCGCCGGGCTGCAGGTCCTTCGGTGGCGTGAACGACGGGATCTCGCGGGCCTTCGTGTAGTTGAAGGACACGTCGGTGACGAGGTCGCGCATCACGGGGAAGGTGCGCAGCGGCGTGACGGTGACCGTCTCGTCCTCGCCGAACGTGGACATCCGCGTCATGCACATCAGCCGGGGTTTGCCGTTGATCTCCGCGGAGCAGGAACCGCACTTGCCTGCCTTGCAGTTCCACCGCACCGCGAGGTCGCCCGCCTGGGTGGCCTGCAGCCGATGGATGATGTCGAGCACCACTTCGCCGTCGTTGACCTCGACCGTGTAGTCCTGAAGGTCCCCGCCCTCCGGGTCGCCGCGCCAAACCCGAAGTTTCGCGTCGTATGCAGCCATATCAGCCCTTCCGTTCCGGGTGCTCGGCCAGTTGGTCGTCGGTGTAGTACTTCTCGAGTTCGGACAGTTCGAACGTGGCAAGTAGATCGGGCCGCATCACCGGCTGCTGCTCCGGCGTCACGTCGACGTCGGGGACAACCGCATCCGCGTCGCCAGGGGCGACGCGGCAGACCAGCAGCTTGTTGCGCCACTGCGCGTCCATCTTCGGCCAATCATCGCGGGTGTGGCCGCCTCGGCTCTCGGTGCGCTGCAGCGCAGCCTTGGCGACGCACTCGCTGACCAGCAGCATGTTGCGCATGTCGATCGCCAGATGCCAGCCGGGGTTGAAGACCCGGCCTCCCTCGACGACCACGTTGGCGTAGCGCTTCTTGAGCTCGTCGATCTTGGCGAGGGCCTCTTCGAGTTCGCCCTCCTTGCGGATGATCCCCGCGAGGTCGTTCATCGACTCCTGCAGTTCGGCGTGCAGCGTGTACGGGTTCTCGGGTTCGGCCTTCGGCTCGAACGGGTCGAGAGCCAGCTTCTTCGCGGCCTCGACGGCATCGTCGGAGACCTTGGGCCGGTCGTCCGCGAGCGCCCGCACGTAGTCGGAGGCACCCAGGCCCGCGCGTCGTCCGAACACCAAGAGGTCGGACAGCGAATTGCCGCCCAGCCGGTTGCTGCCGTGCATGCCGCCCGAGCACTCGCCCGCCGCGAACAGCCCTGGCGTCGCCGCGCCGCCGCTGTCGGGATCGACCTCGATGCCACCCATGACGTAGTGGCAGGTCGGTCCGACCTCCATCTCGTCCTTGGTGATGTCGACCTCGGCCAACTCGATGAACTGGTGGTACATCGATGGCAGCCTGCGCTTGATCTCCTCGGCGGGCATGCGCGACGCGATGTCGAGGTAGACGCCGCCGTGCGGGGTACCGCGGCCTGCCTTCACCTCTTCGTTGATCGCGCGCGCGACCTCGTCGCGGGGGAGCAGGTCAGGGGTGCGGCGGGCGGAGTCGTTGTCCTTGAGCCACTGATCGGCTTCTTCTTCGGTCTCGGCGTACTGCCCCTTGAAGACGTCGGGGATGTAGTCGAACATGAAGCGCTTGCCCTCGGAGTTCTTCAACACTCCGCCGTCACCGCGGACGCCCTCGGTGACCAGGATGCCCTTCACCGACAGTGGCCAGACCATGCCGGTCGGGTGGAACTGAATGAACTCCATGTTGATCAGGCCCGAGCCCGCGCGCAACGCAAGGGCGTGGCCGTCGCCGGTGTACTCCCACGAGTTCGACGACACCTTGAACGACTTGCCGATACCGCCAGTGGCCAGCACGACCGCCGGTGTCTCGAAGAGTACGAAGTCGCCGGTCTCGCGGTAGTAACCGAACGCGCCGGCGACCTTGCCGTCGTCCAAGATCAGATCGGTGATCGAACACTCGTGGAAGACCTTGATCCTGGCTTCGTAGTCGCCGAGTTCCTTCTTGTCCTCCTGCTGCAGCGAGACGATCTTCTGCTGCAGCGTGCGGATGATCTCGAGTCCGGTGCGGTCGCCGACGTGCGCGAGGCGCGGATAGGTGTGTCCGCCGAAGTTGCGCTGGCTGATCTTGCCGTCCTTGGTGCGGTCGAACAGCGCACCGTAGGTCTCGAGCTCCCACACCCGGTCGGGCGCCTCCTGCGCGTGCAGTTCGGCCATGCGCCAGTTGTTGAGGAACTTGCCGCCGCGCATGGTGTCACCGAAGTGCACCTGCCAGGAGTCCTTGGTGTTGACGTTGCGCATGGCCGCGGCGCAGCCACCCTCGGCCATCACGGTGTGCGCCTTGCCGAATAGGGACTTGGTCACGACGGCGACGCGCAGACCGCGTTCGCGGGCTTCGATCACCGCGCGCAGTCCCGCCCCGCCAGCACCGATGACGACGACGTCATACTCGTGCCGCTCGAGTTCAGCCATGTAACAACCTCACTAGTATCTGAATGGGCTTGTCAGCCAATGAATCTCAGGTCGGAGATGGTGCCGCTGGCGACCAGCATGACGTAGAAGTCGGTCAGCATCAGGGTGCCGAGCGTGATCCAGGCGTACAGCTTGTGCCGGGTGTTGAGCTTGCTCACCTGGCCCCACATCCAATAGCGGACCGGGTGCTTCGAGAAGTGCTTGAGCCGACCACCCACGACGTGGCGGCACGAGTGGCAAGACAGCGTGTAGACCCAGAGCATGATGACGTTGATCCACAGGATCACGTTGCCGAGCCCGAAACCGAAGCCGCTCGGAGACTGCATGGCGACGATCGCGTCGTAGGTGTTGATCACCGAGATGATGCCCGCGATGTAGAAGAAGTAGCGGTGCGTGTTCTGGATGATCAGCGGTAGCCGAGTCTCGCCGGTGTACTTCGCGTGCGGCTCGGCGACCGCGCACGCCGTCGGCGACTGCCACACCGAGCGGTAGTAGGCGCCGCGGTAGTAGTAGCAGGTCAACCGGAACAGCAGCAGGAACGGCAGCGACAGTGCCGCGTAGGGGATCAACGAGAGCGGACCCGTCGCGGGCAGGATCTGCGGCCAGAAGTCGCTGGCTTCGCCGCAATTGACTGAAAGGCACGGCGAGTAGAACGGCGTCAGGTAGTGGTAGTCGGCAACGTAGAAGTTGTTCCGCATGAACGCCCGGACCGTCGCGTAGATGACGAACGCCGCGAAGCCGAGATCCGTCCAGATCGGCGCCTTGAGCCAGTTGTCCGTACGCAGCGTTCGCTGCGAGATCTCTGCACGGGTGGGAGAGAAGACGCCGGTGCCTTCACGGTCGGCGGTCGGTGCGCTCACGGAATCTCCTCGATTTAGATCGCGGTCAGCCACGTTGGACGCTAGCGGAGGGCACCACCGCGCGCGAAATTAGTGTCTGCTAACCCGATCGAACGGTTACTGGTGTCTGATCGTGGTCGGAACGACCGTCACCGCGCGCCTCCGAGGCCTTCGTCGTCGACCCCTTCCCAGAAGTCGCGGTCGTACTCGGTGTCGGGGATGGCGATCTTCTCCGCGGCGTGATGGTGATGGCCTTCGCCGCGGGTGAGTTCGAGCTCCTCGGCATCAATCTCAAGGCGGTCAATGTCATTGAGGATTCGGTCTGCGTCGTTGACTATGCGACGCATCGCGGTGCTGTCGCCGTAACGTGAAGCGAGTGACGTTACGCAGCGTCGCAAGCCACCGATCAATTCGTGTAGCTGTGCGAGTTCAGTGGTGGTTGACATCGGGCTGACCTCCTTGGGCTGAAGGGTGTCACGCCTCACATTACGACAGCGGATGCTAGCGAGATCACCAAGATTAGCGTGACACAAGTCACGTCGGAGAGTGGAGGTTGACGACTTGTCAGAACAGATTCTTGCCGAGCGTGCGCAGGCACTGTTGGCGCTGCACGTGCCTGGAGACCCGGTGATCCTGCCGACGGTCTGGGACGCGTGGTCGGCGAAGCTCGCCGTCGACGCGGGGTTTGCCGCGCTGACCGTTGGCAGCCATCCCGTTGCGGATTCGGTCGGCAAACCAGACGGCGAGGGGATGTCGTTCGACGAGCTCACGCAACGCGTCGCCCAGATCACCGCTGCCGTCGACGTTCCGATCTCTGTCGACTGCGAATCCGGTTACGGCGAACCACCACAACGGCTCATCGATGGACTGCTGGCTGCGGGCGCCGTCGGGCTCAATGTCGAGGACACCGTGCACAAGGAGGGCAAGCGACTTCGCTCGGCCGAAGAGCATGCCGCCCTGGTTGGCGAGCTAAGGAAGGCCGCTGACGCGGCAGGCGTACACGTCGTGGTCAACGCAAGGACGGACCTGTTCATGCGCCAGGACGAAGACACACCCGACCGCGTCGAGCGTGCCATCGCTCGCATGAAGCTGTGCGCCGACGCTGGCGCGGACAGCCTCTACCCCGTCGGTAGGCATGATCCAGATACGATGCGGCGCTTGACATCTGAACTCCCACTGCCGGTCAACTCGATCGCGATACCGGAGCTCGACGATCCAGCGTCGTTCGGACCGCTTGGCGTCGGTCGAATCAGCTTCGGCCCTTTTTGGCAGCGCGCACTGTCCGCGCGCGCGACGGAGATCCTCGACCGCTGGAGGTAGCGAGGCTGCGCGCCACCGAACCCAAGGGCTTACGATCCGCGGGTGGGTCGCGATGACTTGCCGCCGGGGGACGAGCCGAGCTGGCACGATCGTGAGCCCATCGCGTTGATAGGCGGGGTGGCCGCGTTCGCGCTTCTGGCGCTGCTGGCGTTCGCGGTGATTCAGACGTCATCCGACGCGACGAACCCCGAGCCCTATCTAGGTCCCGTCGGGTCGAACGCCGCGACGACCACGACCCCGTCGACGATCAAGACCTTGACGGAGTCGAGCTACACCGTGCCAAGCGTGCAGACCAGTCAGGACACCGGGGCGCCGGTCACGACGTCGTCCGCTCCGCCTCCGCCGCCGGATGGCGGATCGTTCTATCCGGAGGTCACGACCTCAACGACGATCTTCAATCCGTACGCGACGACACCGTCACAAAACGCCGGCCACGTGTAGGTCGCCACCGTTCACCAGACGTCACCGGCTCGCCAGTCGCACGTGATGTCGGCGGAGAAGTCGAGTTCGGTGCCGACGGGCAGGTCGACCGGCAACAGGAACAGCGTTTCCTCCTCGCCAGGCGTCGGAGTCAGCCCCGTGGGAGCGAGCACGGAGGTGGTGCCGCGCCACGGTAGCCAGCCTCGGGATTCGTACAGGTGCCTGCCTTCGTCGGACGAGCTGAGCGCCCCGATTTGGTATGCGCCGCGAATTACCTGCTCCACCGCGTCCATGATCGCGGACGCCAGCCCCTCACCGCGCCAGTCTTCGCGCACCGAAACCGCCTCTACGTATCCGCATCGCAAGGCCGTGCCCGCGTGGATCAGCCTGCGTTGGACCACGGCGCCATGGGCGATGAGCGAACCGTGATGGCAGATGATGGCGTGCATCCCTCCGAGGGCGTGCTCCCAGTCGACATCGGTGAACACGCCGTCGCCGAACGCCTTGGTGACCATCCGACGTGCATCCTCACGGGTTTCCCCGTCGAGGTCTGCGGTGTGAACCAAGCGCGCGGTGTGGACTCCGCGCACGCGAGCGGCACTCGGTTCCTGCGTGTGCACCTCTTCGTTCTACCAGGGCAGGCTGACCGATGGGTGGCGCTGCCGCGACCAATACATCCGAATCCGCTGACCGGGGCGGACCTGCGCCAAGGAGTCGATGCCCTCGTCGCACACGACTCCGATCACGGGATACCCGCCGGTGACGGGGTGGTCGGGACCAAGGATCACGGGTAATCCGTTGGGCGGCACTTGGATCGCCCCCCGAACGCACCCCTCGCTTGGGAGCTGTCGACCCGGAGTGCGGTGTACCAGTGGCGTGCCGCCGAGGCGCATCCCGATCCGGTCGCTGCGGTCGGAGACGACCCAGTCGGTGCCGACCAGGGCGTCGGGATCGGTGAACCAGTCGTCCCTCGGGCCGGGTACGACCGGCACCAAGAGGGTGCCGTCGGCGATGGGAGCCACCGGCGCCTGTTCCAATTCGGGGAAGTCGGAGGAGTGCTCGCCCACCGGCAGCACGTCACCTTGCCGCAGGGGCGGGGGCCCTATCGATGACAACGCGTCATGGCTGCGCGAGTCCAATACGGCAGCGACGTCGATGCCGCCTCGGACGGCGAGATAGCTGCGCAAACCGAAGCGCGGCATCATCAGGGCGATCGACTGGCCATCGCGAATGTGCGCAATGCTGTTGATTCCGAATGGAATTCCATCGACGGACGGGACGGCGTCGGCACCCGTCACGGCAACGGTGACGTCGCCGCCGCGGACGCGGGCGCAGAAGCCGCCGAGCGTCACCTCGATCGTCGCCAGGTCATCGGGATTGGCGACCAGCCTGTTGGCCAACGCGTGCGATCCCCGATCGGCCGCTCCCGACGCGGTGACGCCGATTTCGGCAAGGCCTGGACGACCCAAATCCTCGATCACCGCAAGCGGGCCCGTCCGCAGCACCTCCAGCCGCGGACTCACGGCTGCGCTCGATCGATCGCCCGGAATCCGACCCACATGCCCGGTACCAGGAGCGCCGGGTCCTGACGGCGTACGTCCCACAGCGCCGCGTCGGTGTGCCCGATCAGCTGCCAGCCTCCTGGCGTCTCGCGGGGGTAGACGCCACAGAATTCGCCGGCCAAGCCCACCGACCCCGCGGGCACCCTCGTTCGCGGCTCCGTCCGCCGCGGGACGTGCAACCGTGGATCGCCGTCGACGAGATAGGCGAAACCTGGTGCGAAGCCAGCGAATCCGACGCGGAACACTGACGCGGTGTGCGCGGCGATCACCTCCTCGCGGCTGAGCCCGGTGAGCTCGGCAACGTCGTCGAGGTCGTCACCGTCGTACACCACGTCCAACGTGACGTCGGGCTTGCGTCGTCTTCGCCTGGCGTCCGGAGCGGAAACCGGGTCGACCCGCAGCGTGCCGAGTCGCTTCCTGACGAGATCCTGATGACGTGGCGCGGCAAGGCTGACCAATACCGTCCGTGAAGCGGGTACGACGTCGACTACCCCTGGCAGGCCAGCTTCCCGGATGACGGCTGCCCACGCCAATACCTCCGTGGTGTTGGCGAATTCGAGCAGGAGTGCCCGGTCGCCGTAGTCCACGATGGTGCCCGATGACCCAGACGGCATGGCATCAGGCTACGGGCTGATACGTCGGTTCGTGACGCTTGATGTAGGCGATCACGCGGTAGGTGATCGGCAGCATGACGACCTCGACGGCCGTCTTGTAGAGCCAGCCCTGTGCCGTGTAGACGGCGAGGTCGCGAAACGTGGTGATGCCGATGGCACTGGCGGCGATGGTGCAGAACACCAGGGTGTCGCCGAGCTGGCCGGCGAAGGTCGAACCGACGAGCCGGGCCCACAGGTGCTTTTCCTTCGTGCGTTCCTTGATTGCGACGACGACCCACGCGTTGATCGTCTGGCCGACGATGAAGCCGGCGAGACCAGCGATGATGAGTTGGGTGTAGGCGTGCACGACGTTCTCGAAGTGCTCCTGATTGGTGTAGAAGTCTGCCGCAGGTAGATAGATCGTCGCCCAGAAGGCAAGGGCAGCAAGGATGTTCATCGCAAACCCGAGGATGATCGCCTTCCTTGCCGCCTTGAATCCGTATACCTCGCTCAGCACGTCGCCGATGACGTAGGTCAGGGGGAACACGATGAAGCCGCCGTCTGTGATGATCAGGCCGGAAAGGAACGAGACGCCCTTGGTGGCGGTCACGTTGGAGATGATCACCAGCGCCGTGAAGACGGCGACGAGGATCGGATAGTAGGCGGATCCGACCTGCGCGAAGCGGGTAGGTGTCTGGGTCTCGTCGTTTGTCACGTCGTCATCCAAGCACTGCCGCCACAGGCACACCGCGACGATGTCGAATGACTTCTGCTGCGGTGTGAGTGGGTTGGTGGCCGTCAAGCTGTTGTCCTCGAACATGTTCCTGGCAATGCCGAAGTCGGCCAAGAAGATTCGCTCAGACGCCGTCTCCGCGTCGGACAGCAGGGTGTTTAGCGGATCCTATCCGCCGTTACTTGAGCACCTTCGCGAGAAGTGTGGGCAACTGGTCTGCGACGACCGGGTAGGACAGCACCGAGGCGAACGCGATCGCACCGGAGAGGTCCTTGCCGGTGAAGACGTTCGCCTTGGCCTTGGTCGCCTTCAGCGCCGCCACGGTGGGGTCGGCGAGGAGTGCGGCCTGTTGTTCGTCGCTCTCCGTCGTCCAGATCAGCGCATCGGCGGCGTCGAGTACCGACGCCAGCTTGTCGCGCGGAACCAGCGCACGATCGCCCTTTACGTAATCGTTGACGCCGTCGGGAACGACGAGGCCCATCTTGGTCAGGTAGTCGGTGCGCCAGCCCGACGGAGTGACCTCTGCCTTGTCGCCGAAGAACGCGCCGTCGACCACGTAGACCTTCTTGCCGCTGAACGACGAGTGGTCCTTGGCTGCGGCGCCGAACTTGTCGCCGATGGCGGAGACCAACCCCTTCATCTCGTCGAACTTGAAGAGTGCCTGACCGATGGCGCTGGCCTGTGCCATCCACGGCTCGAAGAACGCGTCCTGTCCACTTTGGGCGATGGTCGGCGCGATGGCGGACAACCTGGCGTAGGTGTCCTTGTCCAGACCGGCGTTGATGGCGACGATCAGGTCTGGCTTGAGCGCGGCGATCTGGTCGACCTGGATGCCGTTGGCGAGGCTCAGCACGGCAGGCGTAGCGCCGCCCAGCTTGTCCTGAGCCCACGGCCAGACGCCGAATGGCTCGTTTCCGAACCAGTCGGTCACCGCGACGGGGACGACGCCGAGAGCCAGCAGGTCGTCTTGCTCGGTCAACCCAGCGCTGACCACCCGCTTCGGCGGACCGGGAATCTTGGTCTCGCCGAACGCGTGCTTGACCGTGACGGAGCCGTCGGAGGCCACCGTTCCGGGCTTCGAGGTCGTGCACCCCGCCGCCGTCACGGCCACTCCCGCGGTCAGTGCGAGAAAGCTGCGGCGGGACCAGGTTGAGCGCACACGGCAGAGCGTAGTGGCTAACCGATCGAGCGCGCCGCCTCGACATGCTCGCGGGCTTGCCGCCAAGAGTCGAGGACCTGCTCACGGGCCGCCACCGCCGTGGCGCGCACCTCCTGCCGCTCATCGCCGAGGGCTTCCCGTACGTCACCGCCGCGAACCGCCACTCCTGCGACCGTGAACGCCCCCGTTACTGCCGTCGCTGCGACTGTGCCCTGTGCGCGCACGACGGACTCGGCGACGTCGGCAGCGCCGACGACGACGGCCTTCGGGAGCGTGGCCCTCCCATCGACGTACTCGCCGACCGCTGTGCGGAGGCGGCTGCCCGCTGTGTTGACGACCTCGCGGACCGCCGTGCCCGTGTTCGCGAACGCGGTCGGAAGTGTTGCGCCACTACGGATCTCGTCGACGACGGTGGCGGGCGAGTGAACGACCGCGGCGGAGACGTCGGTGGCCACTTCCAGCAACTGCTCGGTCAGGCTCTGGCTCGCGACGATCTGTCGCTCTAGCACGTGCCGGATGGCGAGCGCGCGAATTGCGCCGTCCTCGTCGTGGTCGTCGTGCTCGTCGTCCACGATCTGAATGACGTCGGCGTCCTCCTCGACAATCTCCTCGTGGTCGGCTTGCACGTCTTGCTCGTCCTGGGTTTCTGTCTCTGACATTGCGCCAGTCCACATGGCTCGTTCGAATCATTGGGGGTGATCGGGTTAGGTCCGGATGAATCCCTTGTTGCGCATCAGGAAGTCGGCGAGGAAGCCGTCGTGCGGGAGGTGTGCAGCAGAGCTGTAGGTGCGGTGTGCGCCCACGTACACGTTGGTGATGGTGGGGTCCGCGACAAGCGCGTCGACCAGGTCCTGATCCTCGGTGATCACCGTGATCACCAGGGAATTTCGCAGCGGTCCCATCGAGTCGCGCGACCACGGCGTCACCCACACGCACGGGAAGGGCAGTTCGGTGTTGATGGTGTCGACGTCGAGCGCGGTCAGCAGATGAACGGCGGGACGCAGCGCCGCATACCCATCCCCAAGATCGGCGACGACGTCGGCGGCGCCCAGTATGGGCTGAGTGCCTGCCGCCTTGGCACCGAGATGAGCGGCGATGGCTCTTGCAGTCCCGACGGGCATCGTGGGCAGGGTGGCACGCTCGTCGGTGTTCGGCAGCGGGACCATGGCCGAAAGCCGCTCGGCGATCGCAACGGCCAACGGCGCGGCGTCACCCTCGTAGAGCACGGCCGTGGTGTTGACGCACGCCATCCCGCCGAGGTTGGCGACCGAATCGACGATCACGTCGAGGTGCTCGCGCCAATCGCACTCGGACGTGATCGCGATCTTCGTTCGCCCGGGCCCGTTCACCAGAACGGTCGGGTCCGCGGAGTACCTGTCCGCGACGGCCTCACCGCCGTAGACGAGAGCTAGGTCGGCGGCGGCGACGAGATCGTCGGCTCCGGCGTGGTCGGTGGGTAAAAAGAGCGCATCGACGTCGCGAAAGCCGCTCTGGCGCAGCGCATGAACGAGCCGGTGCGCAGTGAGCGGTTCTCGGCGCGACGGCCGGACTGCCACTCGGTAACCCAACGCGAGCGCCTGCGGCCACGACCCGTGCACGCCAGGAGCGTTCCCAGGAGCGTGGACCGCGAGCACGTCACCTCTTCGAGCCCATAGCGCGCCACCGCCGGGCGGTGAGTCCCGCCAGTCGAGCGTCGCACCCGTCGGCAGGGCGGGCCAGACCGCCTCGAAAGCCGAGGCCACCGAATCGGCGACGACGTGAGCGCCCGCCCTCGCAACGGCGAGCGGCAGCCCCGACACCCGGCAGGTCAGGGTGACGTAGTCCTCGAAGCTCAGGCCCGCGAGCGTGGACGAGCGAAATGCCTCGGCGGTCAGCACGAGCGCGGCTGCCCGTTCTTGGAGCGGAAGCGGAGTGGCCTTGCGTTGCGTGCCGATGGATCGGATGACGAAGAGCCGAGGCACGATGCTGAGTTCCGCGACGGGCTGGCCAGCCGTGTCGCTGACGAGTTCCCTTTTGTGCGTGCGGTATTCGCCTTCGGGGCCCAACGCGTGGAGCGCGACCAGATCACCCACCATGGGTCAGTACACGCCTTCGATCACTGGTTCGCCGCCGAACACTGCGACGGGCGCGACCTCGCTGATCGAATCGCCTACCGCCCCCTCCGGGCCCCGCACCCGGACGGCGGTGTCGCGTTCCAAGTTGTTCGGAATGAACATCCCCTTGCTCACGTGATTCATCACCACCTGGCCGCGCTCGCCGTACGGCACCCGTTCACCGGTCTCGGGATCGGTCACCCAGAACACGACGTAGGGCGAGCGTGGGTCGAAGACGAACTCGTCGTCTGCGACGCGGGTGGCGCACTGCGACAGGATCATCGTGCTGCCGAAGACGACGGAGATCGATGCCGCAGGAAAGATGCCGCGGAGCAGTTCGAGTGTGTCCACGTCGACGTGGGCGCCGCTGAGCAGGATGTAGCGGATCTTCTTGTTCACCAGGTCGATCAGATCGTCGTCGCGGGCGATCGCCTCTAGTAGGGGTGGGGTGGCGTGCAGGTTGGCGACCGTTTGCGTCTCGAGGATGAAGCGGGCCTGGTCGACGACGTGGTCGACGTAGGCGGCGACCTCTGCGGTGGCGGCGCGTGCCGCGATCTTCTTCACCCAGCGGGGATCCAGGTCGATCGGGTGAAACGTCGATCCGAGTCGGTGGCTCACCTCTAGGTCGAAGTACCCGACGCCGTGCGGTCCACTCGGCATCAGGCAGAGCAGCCCAGCCCCAGCCACGAAGCCTCCCGCCGTGAAGTCCTCGACCTGCCAGCGCGTCACCTGCTCTAGCCAGTCCGGAAGTTGCGCGGTGCGCTTGGGAGCACCCGTCGTGCCGCCCGACTCGAAGATGCGGGGCAGCGGCGCGGGTGAGCCGTAACCCCGGGGGACGAGGTCTTCGACTGGCACGCTTCGCAATTCGTCGACGAGGTTGGGAAACCGACCGAGGTCGGCATACGTGCGGACGTCGGTCAGCGGGTCGAAGTCGAGGCTTCGTGCGGCGTCGAGCCAGAATGGCGACCCGGTGTCGGCGCCGAAGTGCCACGCCATCGCCGCACGCAGGTAGGCGTCGGCGTCGTCGGGTGGTCTGTCGCGAGGGACGTCGAGGATGGTGAAGTCCACGCGGTCAATCCTGAGGCAGCTCGTGCCGCCGCAAGCGAACGAACGGTGTACCGATGATGGCTAGTCGGTGTCCATCCAGTCAGGACTGTGCCAACCGCTTGTTGGCGATGCGCGTCAGCCACGCAGGCGAGAACCTCGCGGCCGTCGCCATGGTCTTGGCCTGCGTGCCGACGGGGAAGTGCACCTGGTGGGTCATCCGCCGCAGCCAGGACGGGTCGACGGCCTTGAGGATGTCGTCGGCGATGTCCTGTGCCGTCAGCCGGATGCCGAGTGACTCCGTCGTTCCCGTCTTGACGTCGTCGGTCATGGCGGTCTGCACGTAGAGCGGCCACATGGCGACGACGCGGATGCCGTACTGACCCCACTCGATGTCGAGTGCCTCGGTGATCGCACGCACGAAGAACTTGGTGGCGCTGTAGTTCGCCAGCTCGGCCTGACCGTAGATCGCCGATGCCGAAGCGAGATTCACCACGACAGACCCTGGCGTGGCTCGCAGATGGGGGAACGCGGCGTGCAGGCCATTGACGACGCCCTTGGTGTTGATGTCGATCTCCCTATGGTGCGCCGCGACCGCGATGTCCTCGAAGCGGCCCGCGAGCAGGATCCCAGCGTTGTTGATCATCACGTCAAGACGTCCGGCCGCGGCCGTCACGAATTCGTCTACGCGCAATGACGTTTCGTCCGGGTCGGTGACGTCGAGGTGGCCGGTGACGGCTCTTTCGCCGAGGTCGTCGATCTCGTCGGCCAACGACTTCAGGCCGACGTCGTCGATGTCGTAGCCGCCGACGACGTATCCGTTCTTCGCGAAGGTGAGCGCCGTCGCTCGGCCGATGCCTGCCGCCGCTCCCGTGATGAACACGGACTTCTTCTCGGTCATGAGGTCCATGATTGCATCGGCTAGGTTCGGGTCCTTCGATCAACAACACGCATGAATCCCGAGAAGCGCGTCAGGAGCGCGCGTATCTCGGATCGCCGATGCACCGGATCATGCTCAGCGGCGGATCGACAGATCTCTGGACGAATGACGATGGGGGGCAACAAGGCCGTTCGTTCGTTTCCCCACATCAGAATCGCAAGGGGGTGATGATCGTCGGACGGATGTCCTCGAATGGGAGGTGACATCGTGAAGGCGACGAGACGAAGTTTCTGGGTTTCTTGCCTCGTGGCCGCGCTGGCCATCAACGGGGCGCCCATCGCCGCCGCAGACGACTGCACGCCGCAGCAGTGGATCGATTTGTGTAACGATGGCCGGAGCGCCTACGTCCCGTGTGTGTGCAACTACATGGAGGACGCGACGTGGGTGATCGACGGGCCCGACATCGATCGGCCAAACCGGCCACCGAACCGCCCGGACAACAGCCTGCCCGGTGGCGGTAGCGGTCGTCCTGGTGGCGGCGGAGGCGGCGGTCCGATCATCGGCGGTGGCGGCGGCCGAGGTGGCGGCGGTCGTCGCTGAGTCCATCCTCACGACACGGCCAACGAGACGCCGAGGCCGATCATGGTCACGGCGATCAGCGCGTCGAGGATGCGCCACGTCGACGGGGTGGCGAACACGGCGGCCAGACGGCGCGCGCCCAGCCCCAGGCTGAAGAACCACACGGCGCTCGCGGTGACGGCGCCGACGCCAAACAGCCAGCGTCCATCGTGGTGCTCGTTGGCCAATGCGCCTATCAGTACGACGGTGTCGAGGTATACGTGCGGGTTGAGGAAGGTGAGCGCCGCGCACGTGACCAGTACCTCGGCCAACCGCGCTGGCGCGGCGTCCGATGGCGTCAGGGCCGCGGGTCGCCATGCGCGCTTGGCCGCCAGTAGTCCGTAGCCGACGAGGAACGTCGCACCACCGAACTTCGCCAGGGTCAACGCACCCGGATGCGCGCTGATCAGGGCTCCGACCCCGGTGATGCCGGCGACGATGAGCAACATGTCGGCGGCAGTGCACATCGCCACCACCGGTAGAACGTGCTCGCGGCGGATGCCTTGCCGCAGTACGAACGCGTTCTGCGCGCCGATGGCGGCTATCAGGGCGAAGGACGCGAGGAAGCCGACGATCAGTGGGGAGTTCACGTGCTCGACGCTATGGCCGAGACTGGCGACAGTACAGCTAATCATTCTGTATAAGCATTAGAATCGCTAATGTGAATCTCGACGGCCAGCAGCTCGCCGCGTTCGCCGCAGTAATAGAGCTGGGGAGCTTCGACACTGCCGCCGAGCACTTGCACGTCACGCAGTCGGCCGTCAGCCAACGCATCAAGGCCTTGGAGCAACGCGTCGGGCAGGTGCTGGTTTTGCGCGGAAAGCCTTGCAGGGCAACGACTGCCGGTGTGCCACTGCTGAGGCTCGCGGCGCAAACGGCGATCCTGGAGTCCGAGGCACTCGCCGAGATGGGCGGCGCGGGTGATGCCATGCAAACACGGATCGCATTGGCGGTCAACGCCGATTCTATGGCGACCTGGTTCACCGGGGTGTTCGCCGAGCTGGGCGGCGTTCTCTTCGACGTACGCATCGAGGACCAGGACCACTCGGCTCGGCTGCTTCGCGAAGGAGTGGTGATGGGTGCGGTGACCACCGAACGCAACCCGGTGGCCGGATGTCGCGTCCAATCGCTCGGCGTGATGCGATATCTCCCCGCGGCCAGCCCGGCCTATGTCGAACGCCACATGGCGGACGGCCTCACCCTGGCGTCTGCGTCGGCTGCACCCTCGGTGGCATGGAACCGGGATGACGCACTGCAGGACATGTTGCTGCGCAAGCTGTTCCGTCGTCAGGTGGCGCACCCCAAGCACTACGTCCCAACCGCCGAGGGTTTTGCGGCTGCCGTTCGCGGCGGTCTCGGATGGGGGATGTTTCCGCAAAAGCTCGCTCTGGCGGACGGTGCCCAAGTGCTCATCTGCGACGAACACTTGGACGTGCCGTTGTACTGGCAGTGCTGGAAGCTCGACAGCCCGATGGTGAAGGCCGTCACCGATGCCGTACGAGCGGCCGCGGCGCGGTGGGGACTCTAACTAAGCGCAGTCGTCACAGATGAGACGGTCGCCGACCTGCCTGGCCAACCGATGCCGGTGTTGCACCAGAAAGCAGCTAGAGCAGGTGAATTCGTCAGGCTGCCTGGGCAGGACCCGCACGGTCAACTCCTCGCCGGAGAGGTCGGCTCCTGGCAGTTCGAAGTCGCCGTAGTCGTCATCGACGTCGATGACCGCCGTATCGGCATCGTTGCGACGGCCGGCTAGTGCTTCGAGTGACTCGACAGCGTCGTCGTCGGGGTCTGTCTTACGCGGTGCGTCGTAATCGGTAGCCATGTGGTTTCCTCTTGATGTTGGAGCAGTGGCGACACCGACAACGTGTCGTGTGCACGCGATGTTCCCGAGTCGACCACGCCCTAAACGTCAGGTCTTCGCGGTGGCTAGCCGACCGACTTCGCAGGGTCGAAGTAGTGACCCATCTCCAGGTCCTCGATCAGACCGGGGCCGACCGGATGCCAATCGAGCAGCTTTTGAGTGACGGCGCTGGACGCGGGGGTGTCGACGGCGAGAAAGCCTCCCAGCCAACCGAAGTGGTCGAACGCGGCGTCGGGTGTAACGGACGTCACCGGTAGGCCCAGACCTCTTCCGATGGTCTCGGCGATCTCACGGACCGGCACGCCCTCGTCGCCGACTGCGTGCACGACGGACCCCGCGGGAGCGTCCTCCAGCGCTAGCCGAAACAGCTTGGCGGCGTCACTGCGATGCACGGCTGGCCACCGGTTGGCGCCGTCGCCGACGTAACCCGAAACACCCTTGTCGCGAGCGATGGCGACCTGAGTGGCGACGAATCCGTTGTCGCCGTCACCGTGCGTGGTGGGTGGCAGTCGCAGCACGGTCGAGCGGACGCCGCGCGACGCGAGCGAGAGCACCAGTGCCGCGTTCGCCTGACGACCGAGTGGACCACTGGCCACCACGTCGGGATCGACGTCGCGCCCATCCTCTTCTGTGGCCACTCTGCCAAGGGCGACGCCCACTACGCCGGAGGCGATGACGAACGGGCGGTCCGATCCGGCCAACGCGGCACCGAACGTCTCGATGGCGAGTCTGTCAGCGGCGACTGCGCCATCGACGTCCCCGGAGAACATCGCCTCGTGCTTGAAGGCCAGGTGGATGACGCCGTCTGACGCAGCAGCAGCGGCGCGGAGACCGTCGAGGTCGTCGAGTGACCCGCGTTTTACTTCGGCGCCTGCGGCCGCGAGTGCCGTCGCCGAGGCATCGGAGCGGGCGAGGCCTACGACGTGATGGCCCGCGCCGATGAGTTCGGGAACGACGGCGGAGCCGATCCAACCGGAAGCGCCGGTGACGAGAACGCGCATGAGAACCTCCACAAGCGATGTCAGTTGCTGTCATCACTGACCATACGCCCCATGTCAGTTACTGTCATCAACTAGTATCCGGGCATGGGCCGATGGGAGCCAGACGCGGTCGGCCGCCTGCAGCAGGCGGCCCTGGAGTTGTACGCGGAGCGTGGGTTCGAGCCGACCGCGGTCGCCGACATCGCCCAACGTGCGGGCCTCACCGAACGGACTTTCTTCCGCTACTTCGCCGACAAGCGCGAGGTGCTGTTCCTGGGTTCTGCCGCACTCGTCGAGATGTTCGAGGAGGCCATCGCCAAGGCGCCCGAAGCGCTGTCTGCCATGGACGCGGTCGGCGAGGCGCTGCAGGCCGTCGCGGCCTTCTTCGAAGACCGCAGAGACCATTCGCGCCAACGCCAGGCCGTGATCGCGGCAAATCCCAGCCTTCAGGAGAGGGAGCTCATCAAGCTTGCGTCGCTGTCGGCGGCGATCGCCGCGGCGCTGCGCTCCCGCGGCGTCAACGACCCTGGTGCGATGTTGACCGCCGAGGCGGGCGTCGCAGTGTTCAAGGTCGCGTTCGAACGATGGGTAGAGCAGGCCAACGACAAGAGCCTGTCGGAACTCTTTGCTGACACGCTAGAGGAGTTGAGGGCCGCGACGGGCCGATGAACTCGCTCTAGTGGGTTTGGGTGTGCTTGTGCCTGCGGTGGAGCAGACGTCCAAGCCAGCGCACGTCGATCAACATGAGATTCGTTCCTGTCGCTAAGCGGACTTGATGAGTTTGGGTAGCAGCTGACGTCGCTCGCCGGCGACATCCGAGAAGTGGTGCAGCGCAACGGCTACCGAACTCGAGGTCGGTACCACGCCCTCGAGGCCGCAGAGGCGAAGCGCCCGGGAAACCGATTGGCTTGCGACGACGGACCATTCCTCGCCCTCGGCACTGCAGGCTTCGTCGACTGCGTCGAACAACGCGATGCCGTGACCGCAAAATGCAGTCACGCCCGAGAGATCGAGAACGAACGGCTTCTCGGGAATGATGCATGCCCTGGCGTGCTTGGTGATGGCGTCGATGTTGACGTCGTCGACGACTCCGGTGACCACCAACACGGACGCGAGTTGCCTGCAAAGCTTGCGAACCTGGGCGCCATCGCAATCCACTGTTGGATTGCCGTAGCGGAACCCGGATTTCAACGTTGAGCCGGTGTCTTTGACGGTCATGGGTGGCCTCCTTTCGATCAACCTGTCAGCAAAACTATGCGGGCAAAATAAGGTACCGGGGAGTAGCGCCTAAATCATCGCTAAGAACTGTGCAGCGCAGAGCGGGCGGTTTCGTTGGGTTTTGGTGAGGATCGGTTTAACACCGCAAAGTCGTTCTTACCGCAGACTCGTTGCAATACCGCAGAGTCGAGAGATCCGTGGCGGACTAGCGTCGCCACTGACTTCCCGAATATCCTTCCCACGGGCTGTAATCCGCGATCAGCTCTTCTTGCGGAGGTCGCAGTTTCTCTGGCACGTGCTGAAGGTTGATCCTGATGCGGTACCAAATCGAACTGGGCCCACGCATGCCGTCGACGAGAACGTCCACCGGCTGCAGCCGTTCGGTCGCCGTCGGATACTTGGCCTTCCAGAGGTCGAGCGCGGCCATCGCCTCGTCCTTGGTCTTGGTGCGGGCGATCTCGATCAGCGGCATCGTGGAAATCCGACCGCCAGTTCCCTTCGACGCGCCCTTGGGCGCCTTCTCCGCAGGGCCGAGCTCCTGCGCTCGTTCCAGCAGGCCTTCCAGGGAGCCCGCTGCGTCGTCCATGCCCTCCCACGGATCGCCGATGGCGGCGTAGCGTTCGGGAACCGTTGCCACCGTGAAGGATTCGGGATGGCAGTCCGGTACTTCAGCCCAGTGCAACGGTGTTGACACTCGGGCGTCGGGACGTGAGCGCACCGAGTACGCCGACGCGACGGTGCGGTCCTTGGCGTTCTGGTTGAAGTCGACGAACACGCGCTCGCCGCGCTCTTCCTTCCACCACTTGCTGGTAGCAAGGTCGGGAATGCGGAGTTCCACCTCACGGGCAATGGTCTCGGCAGCCAGCCGTACCTGCTTGTAGGGCCAGTCAGGGCGGATACGGGCGTAGACGTGGAATCCCTTTGAACCGGACGTTTTGGGCCAGGGGGTCAGGCCGTATTCCTCCAACACCTCTCTGGTCACGAGAGCGACGTCGACGATTCGTTGCCATTCGACGCCCGGCATCGGGTCGAGGTCCACGCGGAGCTCGTCTGGGTGGTCGAGGTCGTAGGCGCGTACCGGATGAGGGTTGAGGTCGATGCACCCGAGGTTGACCGCCCACACCAACCCGGCGGCCTCGTCGATGACGGCTTCCTTCGCCGACGTGCCCGACGCGTACTTCAGCTCGGCGACGTCGATCCACTCGGGCCGCTTCTCCGGCGCCCGCTTCTGGAACACGGCCTCCTCGGAGAGACCCTTCACGAATCGCTTGAGGATCATCGGCCGCCCTGCGACGCCGCGAAGGGCACCGCCGGCGACGGAGAGGTAGTACTCGATCAAGTCTCGTTTGGTGACCTCGGGACTGCCCTCGTAGCTGGGGAAGACCACCTTGTCGGGATTGCTGACGGCAACAGTCCGCCCCTCCACATCCAGCGACAGCGAAGACGCCATGCAGCCAATGCTAGTTGCGCATTCTGACAGGCGGGGCGGCCGAATCGTGGGTGGCTACCCGGCCCAGGTGCGAAGGCAGTCACATAGTCTGGCCTCATGTCGAAGCTCACCGACCTGCCGTTGCAGGCAGTCGCAACGATCCAACAATCCGTCGAAAAGTACTGGGAGCGCGGATCGGCGGAGTTGCACTACCTGTCGAAGATGATCGAGGCGGGCGCCCTGAGGCTAGAGGCGCCGCACAACATGATGGCGATGGCTGCCGACATTCGGCGGTGGGGCGAGTTCGGCATGATTCCCGCCCTCAACGCACGCCGCAATCCCAAGGGCATCGCCATCGTCGACGACGACGGAGAGTTGACGTTCAAGGAGCTCGACGACGCCGCGAACGCGGTCGCGAATGGCTTGATGGCGCTCGGCGTCAAGGGTGGCGACGGCGTCGCGATGTTGATTCGCAACCACCGGTGGTTCCTCATCGCGATGTACGGGGCTGCAAAGGTCGGCGTCAAGCTGATCCTGCTCAACAGCGAGTTCTCCGGTCCACAGATCAAGGAGGTGTCCGAGCGCGAGGGGGCGTCGCTGATCATTCACGACGACGAGTACACGTCGGCCGTGTCGGCGGCGGATCCACCGCTTGGCAAGTTGCGCGCATTGCCGACGAACCCGGACAACGACGAGCCGTCGGAGAGCACGGACGAGACCCTCGCCGACCTGATCGCTCGCAGTAGGTCGACGCCTCCACCGAAGGCGTCGAGGCATTCGAAGATCATCATCCTGACGAGCGGCACCACGGGTACTCCCAAGGGCGCCAATCGCAGTACCCCGCCCTCGCTGGCTCCGATCGGCGGGATCCTGTCCCACGTGCCGTTCCGGTCGGGTGAGGTGACGTCACTGCCCGCGCCGATGTTCCACGCGCTCGGCTTCCTGCACGCGACCATCGCGATGATGCTGGGCAGCACGCTGGTGTTGCGTCGCCGGTTCAAGCCTGCCACCGTGCTTGCCGACATCGAGAAGAACAAGGTGACGGCGATCGTCGTCGTGCCGGTGATGCTGTCGCGCATCCTGGACGCACTCGACGCCATGGAGCGCAAGCCGAACCTGTCGAGCCTGAGGATCTGCTTCGTATCCGGCTCGCAATTGGGGGCCGAGCTCGCCACGAGGGCCATGAAGGATCTCGGGCCGGTCGTCTACAACCTGTACGGGTCTACGGAGATCGCTTTCGCGTCGATCGCCAGACCGCAGGACCTGTCGATCAACCCCGCGACCGTCGGACCCGTCATCAAGGGCGTCAAGGTCAAGCTCTACGACGACAATGGGAAGGAGGTGCCACCAGGTGAGGTGGGGCGGATCTTCGTCGGCAACACCTTCCCGTTCGAGGGCTATACCGGTGGCGGAGGCAAGGCCATCATCGACGGTCTGATGTCGTCGGGCGACGTCGGCTACTTCGACGAACATGGCCTGCTCTACGTCAGCGGGCGCGACGACGAGATGATCGTCAGCGGCGGCGAAAACGTCTTCCCCGCCGAGATCGAAGATTTGATCAGTGGCCATCCCGAGGTCGTCGAGGCCACCGCGCTCGGCGTCGAGGACGAAGAGTGGGGCCACCGGCTGCGGGCGTTCGTCGTGAAGACCGATGGCGCATCCATCGATGAGGAGGGGATCAAGAAGTACGTGAAGGACAACCTCGCGCGCTACAAGGTGCCCCGCGAGGTCGTCTTCCTCGATGAGTTACCCCGCAACCCCACCGGCAAGATCCTCAAGCGGGAGCTACGCGACATGTAGCGCTGACCTGGAGAGTGCCAAAGGGGCCCACGGCTTGCGCCATGGGCCCCTTCGGTTTCTACGCCTATTTCTACGCGGTAGGCGTGGCGCCGAGCACTCGCTGGAGGTCGGGCTTCATCTGCTGAAGCTGCTGACCCCAGTAGCCCCAGTCGTGGGTACCGCTGTCCGGGAAGTTGAACACCCCGTTGCGGCCGCCCGCGGCGATGTAGTTGTCCTGGAACGTCCGGTTGGTACGGATGGTCAGGCCCTCTAGGAACTTGGCAGGCACGTTGTTGCCACCGAGCTCGTTGGGCGTGCCGTTACCGCAGTAGATCCAGATGCGGGTTCCGTTGGCGACGATCTTGGGGATCTGCACCATCGGGTCGTTGCGCTTCCACGCACTGTTCGGGTCTTCGGTCGGGCCCCACATGTCGTTGGCCTTGTAGCCACCGGCGTCGCCCATCGACATGTTGATCAGGAACGGCCACGAGCCCTCGGACGGGTTCAGGAAGCCCGACAGCGATGCGGCGTAGGGAAACTGATCCGGGTGGTAGACCGACAGGATCAAGGACGCCGAGCCTGCCATCGACAGACCGACCGCGGCGCTGCCCGTCGGCTTGACCTGCTTCTCGGACGAGAGGTAGGCGGGCAGTTCCTGCGTCAGGAACGTCTCCCACTTGTAGGTGGTGCAGCCCGCCTTACCGCAGGCCGGGGAGTACCAGTCGCTATAGAAGCTGGACTGGCCGCCGACCGGCATGACGATGGACAGGCCAGAGTTCAGGTACCACTCGAACGCCTGGGTGTTGATGTCCCAGCCGTTGAAGTCGTCCTGCGCCCGCAGGCCGTCGAGCAAGTAGACGGCAGGGGAGCCAGCGCCGCCGCTCTGGAACTGAATCTTGATGTCACGTCCCATCGCAGCGGACGGAACCATCAGGTATTCAACCGGTAGACCCGGTCGTGAGAACGCGCCGGCAGTGGCAGAGCCACCCGTGATCCCGACGAGCGCGGGCAGCAAGAGCGCCATCGCGAGGGTGGTCAGAAAACGTCGCACAGTCATCTCCCATCGAGTTACAGGCTCACGAGTCCTCGGGCGAACCCGAAGACAGTTCGGAGCCATTGCGCCGATGGATGGTGTGCAATTACCCTTCGGCGCCGCCCCGCAAACGGCGTGCGTCGTTGCACGCAGCGGACCTCATACTGCCGAAAATGGTGGCACAATTCCCTGTGAACATCGAATTTGGCATGGTAAGCCCAGTTCAGAGGGCCAGCAACACTAGTACTGGATGGCCTCGATCAACGGCGACGGCTCGTCCATCAGGCCCCAGAACCGGTCGCGGATCGCCACTGTAACCGGTCCCGGCTCGCCATTGCCGACCGCCACGCCGTCCAGCGAGTTGATCGGGGTGACGCCGCCCGCGGTGGTCACGGCCATCAGCTCGTCGGCTTCGTATAGCTCGTAGCTGGTCACGTCGCGCAGCGTCGCCTCGATGCCCATCGCGTCGGCGAGCTCGAAGACCGTCTTGCGGGTGATGCCGGGCAGTGCGTTGCGCGACGGCGACGCAATCTTGCCGTCCTTGACGATGCAGACGTTGAACCCCGGCCCCTCGGCGACGCAGTTGTCGGAGTCCATCAGGATCGCCGTCCGCGCGCCGCGGTCCTTGGCCTCGAAGCTCGCCGCCGTCAGATCGCCCCACTGGTAGTTCTTGATGGTCGGGTCGACGGTGTTGCGTCCCGCGCGGCGGACGTGGCGGGGCACGATCGCAGTGGTACCGAAGATCTGCTCCTGTGGGGGGAATGCCCACAGGTAGGGGATTGCATAGATGTACACCTGGTGGGTGAGCTTGCTCAAGTCCTTCTCGCCCTTGCGCTTTCCGTAGCCGCGCGTGACGGTGAGGTTGACGAACGACTCGCGCAGTTGCGACATCGACACGCACTTCTTCGTAATCTCGGCGAGCTCCTCCTTGGTCATGCCTGCGTCCAACCGCAGCTTGCGGGCTCCGTCGAGGAGTCGGTCGAGGTGGTCGCCGAGCCGAAAGATGTTGCCGTGCCACACGTGTGCGACGGTGTAGGTCAGGTCGGAGTGGCCAAATCCGGTATCGAAGATGGAGATCTTCGCCTCCTCGGCGGGCATGTACTCGCCCTCGATCCAGGCCACTCCGCCCGCGAACGGGCTTGACGTGTCGAGCTCGTAGTCCGAGTACTGGATCACCGAGCCGGCCGGGGTGTCCTCGCGGATCGCGCCTGGCTCGACGGCCACCAGGTTGGAGGTGAGGCTAGTGGTGACGGTCATGATGCTTGTTCCTTTGGTAGACAACGAGATTCAGGATAGGTGGGTTTTGGCGTAATCCGGTCCGGCCTCGCCGGTGGCCAACCGCTTGCGCAGCCCGGTGAAGGCCCAGATGGTGACGAGCACGAGGAGGCCGAGGAAGACGTAGCCGTTGCCTGCGAACTGCGGCAGGAAGATCAGGGCCGCGCACACCAGGAAGAAGGCGATCAGTGCGACGATGGCGACCGGAACACGAGCCTTGCCGAGGTCGAACGTTCCTGGCTCGGCCGTCGGGATGGTTCGGCGGCGGGTGGCGATCAACACTGCGACCGTCTGCAGGAAGTACATCGCGCAGACCGCCAGCGACGACAGTCCGAGGATGAGGAAGAACGCCTTCTCGCTAACCAATGCCGAGAGCAGCAGGATCGTCGAAAGGCCGAACATCCCGAACACGGCGTAGGTGGGCGTGCGGTTGGTGGCCGACACGTGCCGCCAGACGTGGGAGAACGGCAGCATGTTGTCGCGTGCCATCGAGTAGGTCAGCCGGGTTGCGACCAGGATGTTGGCCAGGATGCATGCGAGGACGTTGGTCAGTGCGACGGCGACGACGATCTTGCTGACCAGCGGGCCGGCCTGCTGGGTGATGATCTCCTCGATCGGGGCTGCCGAAGCTGCCTGGACTGCGTCTTGGTCCTTGATCGCCAGCACGTAGACGACGTACATCAAGAACTCGATGACGATTGATGCGGTGAGCGCGTAGAACATCGTCCGCGGAATGACCTTCCGGGCATTGATGGTCTCCTCGGCGATGTCCGCACTCGCTTCCACGCCGATGAGGCCGAAGAACGGGCCGAGTGACGCCGCTAGCCACGCCAACACGTAGGGGGTGCTTTCGTCGGAGGTACCGCCGGTGAACAGCACCGAGATCGGCTGGTGATTCTCGGGTGAGGAGAAGGCGATGATTGCGACGAGAATCGTTGCACCGACGGTGATTACGAACTCGAGGCTAACGCCGATGTTGTTCACCATCGTCGCGAACCGCACACCGTACAGGTTGATCATCATGCAGATGGCCATCACGCCGATGGCCACCAGGATCTGCGCGGTCTGGCTCATGTTCCAACCGAACAAGCTGCCGAGGTAGCCGGACAGGATGAAGCCGACGCCGGTCATGCCGCAGATCCATCCTGCGAGCGCCAGGATGCCGGTGAACAGCGCCATGGTCGAGCCGACGAGGCGACTGGTCCACTGATACGAATAGCCGGCGAGTGGGATCTTGGCGGTCAGGTCCGCGGCGATGAACGTCCACACGATGAATACCGCGGCGGCAAGCAACAGTGTCCACACGAATGGCCCGCCTGCGGTGAAGTAGCCCGCGCCGAAGCCGGTGAACACCGCCGTGGTGGCGCTGATGGTGGCGAAGCCGATCGCGAACGAGGCGAGTCTGCCGACGGAGCGGTCAAGCTTCTGCGTATAGCCAAACTCTGACAGCTTGGCGTCTTCGTCCGCGTTGGAGTTTTTGTTGACGGTCGGTAGTGGAGATGAAGTGTCGGTCATCGAGAGCTCCAGATCAGGTACGAAAGGGCTACGACCTCGTAGTCGGATGATCCGAGACAACCCCACGGCAGGGGTGCGGCGGAAGTTCCGGTTTCTGATCTACTGATAACCGTAAGTTATCAATGGCCGGATTTATTAGAACCGGCACTCATCAGAAATACGTTGCGGGTCTCTCCGTCGCCCGACCTTCCTCGAACACCCACTCGTTGCGAACCTGACGGATCAACGCCGCCGCATCGTCGCTCACGTGCGCGGGATCCCAGGCCAACGCCGTGTAGTTGCGTCGTCGATCGACGATCGGCACGTACGCGATGCCCTGCCGGTTGTAGAGCCGGGCGCTGGCCTCGCTGGTGAAGCTGATGCCAAGACCGCGCGCAATCGTCGTCGTCTCCTCCTCGTAGGTGGCTGCGACGGCCGCGATGGTCGGAGGCTTACTGTCGCGCGCATCCATCGCCATCCAGTAGTCGCGCCATCGACCCGCGCTGGCGGGCGCCACCACGATGGGATCATCGAGCAGTTCGGCGATCGATACCTCGCTGCGCTGGGCTAGGCGGTGGTCGCGCGGTAAACAGGCGACCCAGTCCTCCGCGTCGAGGAGCAGCATCCGGTGTTCCGGCAGATCCACGGGCGGCCTGATCAGTGCGACCTCGGTCGTTCTGTCGGCGAGCCCGGCCGTTGGGTCGGAGAAGTCGAATTCCTTTGTATCCAAGCTGATTTCGGGATAGCTCGCCTCGAAGTGCCGAACCAGTCGGAAGAGGACGTCGGCGCCCGTGCCGATGAGGTACCCCAGCCTGATGCGACGGTTGCGCCTTGACATCGCAACCAGATCCTCGACGGCGGAGTCGACGCCGCCGAGCGCGTCGCGCACCGTCGGCAGCCACGCCGCGGCGAGCTCGGTCAAAGCGACCTCGCGGGTGCTGCGGGTGAACAGTGCCACGCCGATCTGATGCTCGAGCTGTTTGATCGCCGTCGACAACGCGGGCTGCGTGATGAAGAGCCGCTCGGCGGCACGACGATAGTTCAACTCCTCACCGAGGACGGCGAAGTATCGAAGTTGTCGCAGGGTGACCCCGTGATCGTTGCCGCTCGTCGGGAGTCTCCTCTCGCGTGCTCTACGGGTCGCGGGGCAAGCCCAGCAGTCGCTCGGCGATGATGTTGAGCTGCACCTCCGTCGTGCCACCGTAGATCGTGGTGGCACGGCCCGCTAGCAGATAGTCGGCCCACTTCCCCGACAGCTCGTCGGCGTCGCCGATCGCGGCGTCCGTGCCGAACGACGACACCCCGAACTCGGCGTAGCCCTGCCCTGTCTTCATCGACAGCAACTTGGAGATGGCCGCGTTGGGCATCGGGTCGCCGCCCGACAGGGTGAGCAGCGTCGAGCGCATGTTGAGCAACTTGGCGGCGTGGCCCTCGGCGATCAAGCGCCCCGCCTGGTGCTGCTCGATCTGGTCGAAGTGACCGTCGCGCAGGAACTGCACGAATTGGTCGAGGCTGGCCAGGAACGGCGGTTCACCACTGCCAATCGAAACGCGCTCGTTGGTCAGGGTGTTGCGGCTGACCTCCCAGCCTCGGTCCACCTCGCCGAGTACGAACTCGTCGGGCACGAACACGTCGTCGATGAAGACCGTGTTGAACATCGCGTTGCCGGTGAGCTCGCGAAGCGGCTTGACCTCGACGCCCTCGCTAGCCATGTCCAACAGGAAGTAGGTGATGCCGTTGTGCTTCGGCGCGTCGGGATTGGTCCTCGCCAGAAGCGCGCCCCACTGCGAGTACTGGGCGCCGGTGGTCCAGATCTTTTGGCCGGTGATCCGCCATCCGCCATCGACCTTGGTGGCCTTGGTGGACAGGCTGGCCAGGTCGGAGCCGGCGCCGGGTTCGGAGAAGAGCTGGCACCAAATCATCTCGCCGCGGAACGTAGGAGGCAGGAAGCGCTGCTGCTGTTCGTCGGTGCCGTAGGCGACGATCGAAGGGATGATCCACGCGGCGATCCCCATGTTGGGCCGCTTCACGCGCCCGCTGGAGAACTCCTGAGCGATGATGATCTGCTCGATCGGAGCGGCGGCGCGGCCCCATGGTTTGGGCAAGTGCGGCGTCACCCAGCCGCCCTCGGCGATTGCCGTTATGCGTTCGTCGCTTGGAAGTGCCTTCAGCGCAGCCACTTCCGCGCGGATCTCCTCGCGAAGCTTCTCGGTGTCCGGGTCGAGGTCGATGTCGATCGGACGCATGCCGGTGGCGGTGGCGGTGTCGACGACCTGTTGCGGGTAGTCCGCAGCCCGGCCGAAGCACGCCACTAGGACGATCGCCCGTCGGTAGTACACGTTGGTGTCGTGCTCCCACGTGAACCCGATGCCGCCGTGGACCTGGATGCAGTCTTGCGTGCAGTGCTGCGCAGCGACGGGCGCAAGCGTGGCGGCGACGGCGGCGGCGAACTCGAAGTGCGTGTCGGTGTCACCACCGAGGGCGTCGTCGATCGCGCGGGCGGCATCCCACACCGCGGCGGTGGCACGCTCGGTCTCGGCAATCATGTTGGCGCACTTGTGTTTTACCGCCTGAAATTGGCCGATCGGACGGCCAAACTGCTCGCGGATCTTGGCGTACTCGGCGGCGGTGTCGGTAGCCCATCGGGCGACGCCGATGCACTCCGCCGACAGCAAGGTCGACATCAACGCCCGCGCGAGCGTGCGGCTCAAGCTGGACAACACCTGGTCGTCGCTGACTTCGACGGCGTTGGCCCGCACGTGCGCCACCGGCCGTAGTGGGTCCACACTCTTGACCGGCTCGATCTCGAGCTGATCGGCGTCGAGGACGACCCACTCCTCACCACTGTCGATCGCGACGGGCAGGACCAACAACGATGCCTGGCCGGCAGCAGGCACGGCGCGTACCTCGCCGCGGATGACGAGTCCGCTGCCCTGCCGCGTGGCCGTCAGCCCCGAGTCGATGGCGTACGCGGCGATGACCTCGCCGGATGCCAATTGGCCAAGCCGCTTGTCCTCGGGGTCGTTAGCCGCGATCAGTGCGCTGGCAATCGCGGACGGTACGAACGGGCCGGGGACTGCGCCATAGCCGAACTCGGCCAGTGCGATCGCGAGTTCGAGGATGCCGAAGCCCTGGCCTCCGACGTCCTCGGAGAGGTGCAGACCCTGTAGGCCCTGGTCTGCGGCGGCCTTCCAATATGGCGGCGGGTTGGAGATGGGTGTTTCGAGCGCCTCGTGCAGAACTTCCGACGGCGCCACCCGCGCCACCAGGGACCGCACCGAATCGGCAAGGTCGTCGTGTTCGGAAGTGATCGCGATGGGCATCGTTGCCTCCTGGGCAGCTTCTAGTCCTACAACCCAATTAACCGGTCGGTTGGGAACGAGGGTACCTGGGCCGCCCGAGCACCAAACGTCATGCCTCAGTACCCACGCCTATCTCGAGTCAGAAGGGTGCGAGGGAGTGTCGTAGTCGTTGGATGACGTCGGGGGTGTTGGCGCGGCGTTCGGTGTCGATGCGGGTGGCGCGGTCGTGTTGTCGTGTGGTGGCGCGTCGGGGCATGGTCAACCCGGTGGTGTGCTTGGGCGGGGCCGGGCCGCGGGCGGTGACCGTCGCGGTCGGTTCGCACAGTTCGGGGAACAGCAGTTTGCTGCCCGGGTGGGTCAGGTAGGTGTGGCCGTCGGGGTCGGTCCAGATCACGTCGCCGTTGGGCAGTTGTCGGTCTGACCAGCCTGGCCAGAACGTCTTGAGCAAATGATGGGGGCGGCATAGACATTTCAGGTTCGACGCCTGCGTCGGCCCACACGGGTAGGGGATGGTGTGGTCGATATCGGCGACCGTGGCGGGGCGGTGCAGCCCGGAAACCTACAGGTCATGTCACGGCAGCGGACGAACTCGGCCAGCGCCGTCGATGGCCGGTAGCGGGGTTCGGGGGGCGCCTGGCCGGGGTGGATCACCGGCTTGATGGTGGCGTGGATGGCGGCGTGGGCGATCACCGGGGCGGGCACGACCGTGCCGCCGAGGATCACCCCGGGGCGCGCGGGGCACAGTTGGCCGGGGTCGGCGTTGATCGCGGCGAGCAGTCCCGACCAGCTGTAGGCGGACAAGGGGTGGGGGAGCCGATTGTGCGGCCCACCGATTAGGGCGCGGCGCTGCGCGCGCAGATCACCGATCGGCACGGGCGCCTCGTCTGATTCAACGGCCTCGGAGTCGATGG